>Ga0209542_10006379_pt1 | contig 22983 bp, 26 predicted proteins | sample RifCSPhighO2_01_FD_184028 | JGI IMG/M metagenome (GOLD analysis project Ga0209542, IMG submission 184028) | Soil microbial communities from Rifle, Colorado - Rifle CSP2_plank highO2_0.1 (SPAdes) (version 2) | ecosystem: Environmental > Terrestrial > Deep subsurface > Rock core/Sediment ... | reverse complement strand
TAAAGTCTTTTTTTAGTGGAAATATATTATTCTAATCACCAGAATTATCTATAGAGCAGTAAGAGATTACGACCCAAAGAAAATAAACCCAAAAACAAACACACCATTTAGTTTAAGCACTTATGTTGTATCTTGGATAAGAGGTGTGCTCTGTAACTTCTCTAGAAAGAATCATGGGGTAAACGGTGGTGAACTATGTCGATTAAAAAATATGGCAATAAGAAGAGTTGTAGAAGATATATTCAAGTCTAAAGGAGAAAACCCAAACATAGAAGAAATAGCAGACCAACTAAATAAAAAGGCTAAGCCCCGCTATACAGTAGAACAATTAAATAAGTATAACCCTAAAGATTATAGCCAAGCACCCAGAGTTTTATTTCTAAGAATGTTAGAAAAACCAGATAGTTTACCATTGAGTCCCAAAGGGATATTAGAAGATTTTGCTCAGGCTAACCAAACAAAAACAACAGATTTAATTCGCTTATTGAGATTTCCGAGCTCGGATCATATAGAGTCCAGTAGCAGAAAATTAAGAGAGCAATTAGTAGCAAATTTTGGAAATGCACTTAAAGAAGCGCTTAAAACTAAACCCCATGATTGGATCAATCCTTATTTGCAAAAATATACCCCTCATGAAGTCAATTTACTAATTGCACAATCACATAAGTTACATGTAAGAGAACTATCAACACCCCTATCAGACGGGTTTACATTAGAAGATACAGTAGGTGATGGAAGAAAAACAAGTCAACAAGAAGAAATAAATGAAATTATTGGATTAAGCAAATTATCCCAGGGAGAATTAGCTGTTATTAACGCAAGATATTTTGAAGAACGTGGTCAAGAAGAAATAGGAGATGATACAGATTTCATAAAAGAAAATGGTGTATCTAAAAAAGATAGACTATCATATCAAAGGATCCAGCAAATAGAATCAGAAGCAATTAAAAAACTACGAAAAACAGCAAGGAAAACAGAAAGTTAAGTTAATAAGGTCCTTCTTCTGTAAATATCCTATATCTGTCTTCATTATTAATCTCAGATAAAATCCTTCTTATTATTGTTTTTTCAGGATCAGGTAATAATTTAACTCTCTCTTTTATGTCTTTAAAGTTTTCAAATTCCTTCTCTTCTCTAGCTTCTAATATCATCATCATATGCTTTTTCCCAATTCCAGGTAATAATTCAAGCTGATGTGTCCTTTTATTAATAGGTTGAGACTTATTAAAGAAAGCTATGAATCTTTTTTCATTCTTCTCTATAATGTCTTTCAATATATAATCTAATTCACTCTTAGCAGTATTTGTTAATTTGCTGCAGTCAATCTTTCCTAAAACATGATGTATCTCTTCCCTCTTGCCGTCGCCTATATATACTTCTTGTCCAATATTTAAAGTCACGCCCTTCTTAGGAACTAATTCAAGAAGAACAAAGCGATTTTTTCCCAGTGCTTGTGCAACTGGTGTTTTCTGATGCATAGGTCTAGTGTCGAATGGATATCCATTTGGTAGAAAGTCTAATACTATTGCAATTTCCTCTCTGCTTTTCTGGATTATCATGTTTATTTGGCATATTCCTTCACAGTCTCTAATATTTTTGTTACATCCTCAGATCTTATTGTTATATTTTCTCCAACAAAAATTGCTTTTATCATATCCTCATTTTTAGGCATAATATCTAATATTTTATTAAAATGCCTATCTCTTAATCTTGGGATTTCTAATTTGCCTAATTTTTCTTTCAGCTCATTTGCTTTTTTAACATCAAGATTTATTGAATAACCAAAATATTCCTTAGCCTTTTCCCCTCTCGAGCTTAGCTTATTGTCCCTTTTTTCAATATCTTTTAGTTTTTCCTTTAGCTCAGCCATATTCAACGTTTGCTCATTTATCAATTTTAGATATGTCATTTTAATCCTCTCAAATGCACTGCAATTACAAATATTTCCTTGTCTCTTCCATTATCATTAATTCTTATCTGATAGCCCTTCCCTCTTCTTCCAACAACAAGACCAGTTAAGCTATGATACCTCGGATGATACATGCCTTTTTGAATAGCTGGCTCAGCATCTAACAATACCCTATCACCTATTTTAAATTCCTGTAAATATCTACTAATACTTATCTTTCCTCTTGTCTTAATATTTTTCCTTAACTTGCTTCTTGTTTTTCTTCTTGATCCGTATTTTGGATTTGACATTTTTAATCACCAAGAATTAGCTCTTCAAACTTTATAAACCTTTTGTGTCAAACTTTTTCCATTAAAACCTTAAAAGCCCCATTTATAGCAAAAAACAGGTTATTTTCACTTTTTTCACCATCTAAAACACCCTCTTCATTATTACAGACTACTTTTATCTTAAACTGGTTGTTATCCATGCCTAAACTGACAATTAAGTCTTTATACTGCTTTTTGTCGCTTATTTTTCTTGCAAAATTCCCAACTATCTTTTTAACTACTATTAATTTGCCTGGCTCTATCTGGTCAAAGCCTTCCAGTTTAATATTCCCGCCTAATTCTATCATTTTAATATTAACTGGATTTAAGAGGTTTAAATAATTTTCGCATTAGCTTTTATTAAAGTTATCAACTTCTTTTAAAGGTAAAACTATTCCTGTATCTGAGCAACAATCATTTCAAATAAAGGCCCCATTTAACATCTCCATTTATTGCCTCTTCCAATTTTTCAATTTTAAATTTGTTAATAAGAATTCTAACTGCATCTCTGATTAGTTCAGATTTATTTGCATACCATCCTTCCCTGATTAGTTCATCAGCTTCTAATATAAGCCTTTTTGTTAATCTTACCGAAACCATTTCCATATCGCTTTTCATAAAAGTATACCAAAACAACACAATTTAAAGATTGTTATTTTTGAAAAGAAAACAAGTTTCACCCGATATTTTAGCTGCCGTTCTGTAAGAAATATTTAAATAGTTCAAAGCTTACGTTGATTCATGGACAAAAAAGGAAACACAAAAATAAGCTTAGCTTTCGATATATCAGGTATAGTTTTAATTATAGTAGCTATTGTCATAGTTAAACTAGCAACAAATCCTCTAGTTGAAATAATAGCTGGAATTTTAGCAACTATTGGATTCGGACTTGTTGCAGGAGCAAAATATGTCTGAAATAATAAGTGCCCAGACATTGGTTTTAATACTGGAAGCAATTATACTTCTTATATCTGACAAGAAGAAAACATTAATATATTTTTTATTGGCTCTTTTTAGCGTTATAATCTTCTATTTTATATAAGTCTTTCCCCATATAAACCCCTTCTCTTTTATAATCTAATTTTTTTGAATAATACTCTTTAACGCCAATCCCAGAAAGAACTAATAGTTTATTTTTCCCATTTTTTAAAGCAATTTTTTCAGCAATTTTCATTAATCTTATTCCAATGCCTTTATGCTGTAAGCTTTCTTCATTTTTCTCGCCTAATCCTAAAGCAGAAGAATAAACATGCAATTCACGAATTAATCCTGTTTTCTCCGTAATCTCTTCTCTTAACAATTCAAAAGGAAATCTTAATCTACAAAATCCAATTAGATAATCATCAATATTAGCAGAAATAAAAAATTCTTTCCCTTTAGAAGCATTATATTTCAAAACTTTAAACTTCAACTTACTAAAATCCAATACTCTATCTTTCGGCTCTCTGCAACGAATACAATTGCATTTATATCCCTTTAATTTCATTTTTTCTTTAATAATCTCTCTTAAATTTGCATGTTCAATCCCCTTAACATCTATAGTGCTTGGTATATCTCTATTAATTCTTTGAACCCTGCAATATTTTGGTATTATTCTCTTAAATTCTAAAATTAAATCAGCAGCTTCTTCATCCGTAATAGGCTTAAATTTTCCTAGTTTATACAAACCTTCCAAACCCGTTCCAGGAAATACTCTACACGGATAAATCTTCAACATATCAGGTTTATAATCAGAATCTGAAAATATTTTCTTCATTCCTTCTAAATCCTTTTCTTTATCACTAATTAACCCAGGCATTAAATGTATGCTTACTTTAAAGCCTAAATCTTTCAATTCCTGTAAACTTTTTCTGGTATCAAAATCTGTATGACCTCTATTAAAGAATTTTAAAACATTATCGTAAACACTCTGCACACCAACTTCAACCCTTGTAACCCCTAACCTTAACATTTCATTTCCATGCTCTTTAAGTCCAAAATCAGGTTTAGTTTCAACACACAAAGCAACACATCTTATATTAGATGTTTCATTTCTTTTCTGTTCTTTCAACAAGTTGCTTTCGGATTTTAATTTTAACAATTTATCATTAATTCTATTTGTTCTTTCTTCATTAAAAAATCCAGGTAATTCAAAGAACTCATTAAACTTCTCTTTAACAAGTTTATTATTAACAAAAAACATATCAGAAAAATCATTTAAAGCCTTTAAAGCGTAGGTTACAAATTCTTCTTGATACTTTTTATCCATAGAACAAAACGTCCCGCCCATTATTATCATTTCTACCTTCTGGAAATTATGATTTATAGCCCCATAATTCTCTAATCTATTAAAAGTTTGTAAATACCCATCAAAATTATTTCCAACAGCCCTTATAGAAGCAGGTTCATTTCCAGTATAAGATTGAGGTATATCCCCGAAAAAACTATTAATTCCACCTGGACAAAACAAACAAGTTCCATGAGGACATTTATATGGCTTAGTCATTATAGCCACAGGAGCAACACCAGAAATAGTTCTTACAGGTTTAACCTTAAGATTAGTATTTAATTTTAACAAAACCTCTGCTAATTTAGGAAGTTTATTTGGCTTAATATTTCTACTTAAATTATTCTGTAATTTAATAACATCTCGAATATTGCTAATCTTCTTGTCATTTATTTCTTCCACTAATTCATTTACAAAGTTACTCATAAAAGCCATTGTTTAGATAACTTTTAAAGTGTTTCTATACCTTAAGAATATATTTATCAACAACATTTCTAGCTAACTCTCTTTTCCTTTGGTGCTCTTTTAAAAACTTATTAATTTTTTCTATTGTTATATCTTTTAATTCACTCGTTAACATTTTACCCGATTTATAATCATTATATATTTCTTTTAATTTTTTGTCATCAGGCTCAAAGAAATACTTCAAATATTGGAAAGAAACGTCTATATCAGGATTACCACCTTTCTTTCTATGCTCTTCTAAGGTTTCTCTTCCGCCAGAAAAAGCATACTTCTTTATTTTCTTTTCAACTTCTTCCGCAGTATCAGTAAGCCATATCGCATTATTTAGAGAAGATGACATTTTTGGATCACCGCTCAGACCAGGAAAAAATCTTGCATGCACCGCACCGGGCTTAACAAAATTAAATTTATCAGCAACGTCACGTAGGATTCTCATATAGGGATCTTGATCAATTGCAATTGGCACTATTGTTCTATGTTCCCCTTCTTCAAATTGAGGGAAGTATACATGTGCAGATTGCATTGCAGGATAGAAAATCCAGCCTAAGTTATTACCCCCTGTAAAACCAAAAACAGCCTTAGCAGTTGAAAAAGTAATCTTCTTTGCAATTTGTGCAGCATATTTGTAGATTTTTGTGTATTGAAAATCCCTGTGGATAAAAGTCTTGCCTTGTTTAAAACCGAGAGCAATTAAATCCAAGATATTATCTTCAGAATACTTTTCAACATCACTAAAACTTAAATCTTTTTTAACAAAAAATTTTTCATCATCTGAAATCGGAATATACAAAGGACAATTAAACTCTTCTTGTAAATATTTAGCAACTAAATAAGGAACTAAGTGACCGAAATGCATCTTGTCAGAAGGCCCTCTTCCAGAAACAATAGAAACCTTTTTTCCTTTATTTGCGTCATCCAACCATAAATCAAAATCCCTATGTGAAAAATACAACCCTCTTTTAATCAAAGGAGGCGCATTTTTCAGTCTAGATAATAATTTAGAATCTATTAAAGAAACACCAAATTCTTTAACAATCTTATCATAGTCTATATCCCCAGAAACCTCCCAAGGCGTTACCTTAAATTCCCCTTTTGTCATTTTATATCTCCTGTTTCTTCATTATTTAAAGATTTCCTGTAAAAACTATTAACGTAAAAAAACCAAATTGCACGCAAGCAATTTTAAATTAAAAAAGTAAAGCTTATAAATGCCATATAACCTAAAATCTCTGAGGACGATCATAGGGGTTTGGAACTACCTGATCCCATATATCCAAAAAGATAGGGAAATTCGAACTCAGAAGTAAAACAGACCTCCGTTCCAAGTGTTACTGCTCTTTTGAGTGGGAAGCTTGGAAAGTTGTCCCATCTAAATTTTAACAGTATTAACCAAAAAGTTTAATGCATCAGTAACTCTCTACTATAAGGCTTTAGTTGAACTTTGCGATATTGTCCTCTTTGATAAAACAGGAAAAATAGGAGCCAACCACACCGAAAGGTTCAGACTTCTTGAGAAATTTGAACCTACGTTATACAAAATAGCTTCAAAACTTTTCAAGTTTTACAGGGACTCGTATAATAAAGAAATTTCAGAAACCATTGTGGGTGTAATAAAGGAGAATGTCGAAAATGCTAAAAAAAGATATTTTAAAGATTAAAGCCTGGATAAGAAAAAGTGATGTTATCGATGGAATATTATTTGGTTCGTCTGCTAGAGGCAATATTAATCCCAAAGACTTTGATTTGTGTATTCTTATTGATGATTCAGAAGAAAAAAATAGTTTAGAATTAATAGAAAGTTTAAGTTTGATAACAGATAGTTTGTTTGAAAAATACCACATTAATATACTAAAATCTAGTTCTTTTTTATCAGGCAACACCCTAGCAAAAACACTAATTAGCGAAGGGTATAGTTTAAAACAAGATAAACAATTTTCAGAGGTCTTTGGCTTTCATAGTAAAAGTATGTTTAGGTATAGTTTAAGGCATTATACACCATCACAAAGAGTAAGATTTCATTATCTTCTTAATGGAAGATATGGGAATATTGGGATTCTAAAGGAGACTCAGGGTATTTTAGTTAGTAATGGAGTTATAGTCGTTCCAAATAGTAAGGAAGACCTACTAAAAAGCGTTTTAGACCAATGGAATGTTAAATATAAAATCACAAAAACTTTGTCTAGTTAATAATGTTAACCTAAATCAGTTAAAAGTTAACTATAACAAAGAAATTACTAAAACAAATAAAATTAAATATTTAATAGTATTATCACTTCTTTTTTTCATAACTTCACTCTCTTTTTTATTTTAATAATTTAAATTAATGTAGTTTATAAATATTATTGCGGTAATGCGGGAGGCACAGGAATAATATTATTTGTTCCACTTTCAGGTAAAGCAGGTGGAGATGGTATTTGTTGATTACTTTGCTGGTTGGAAGAGCTACTTGAACTTGACGATGAAGAAGATTGCGTGTTTGATGAACTACTTGAGCTACTAGATCTTCTTCTTCCCCCACTTCCAAAAAGAGCACTAAACCTTGAAGAGCTTGCTTGTGTATTTGTTGTTGCTTGTCTATTCACAGGATTAGATGCAATATTATTTGGAACTGAATTAACAACATCATCCGAACTATCTGTTTCAACTTCTTCTACTTCTGTATCTGTTTTATCTTTTCCAAGAATAAAATAAGCACCTACCCCAATTACACCTAAAAGAAGAACAACCAATACAACAGTAACAACAAGATTATTCATTTAGATCACTCCGTTGGCAAACCAGGCGGCAAATTACCCATCTGGCAATTATCAGCCATCTTCAAAACAGCATTGTATCCCTTTACTTCTAATAATTTACTATAAGGGTCATCTAGCGAGATAACTACCCATCCTTGTGTTTGTGGATCAAAGTAATACGCCTTTTCTATTGCACAGTTCCCAGCCAAATGTTTTATCTTTGCATTTAATTCCAAGATATCAGGACTTACACCCACAAAGTTCCACTTCTTATGCATACTTCTTTTATTAAAAGGCATTAATCCTTTTTTTGAAATCTTATAAGTCATCTTTCCTGCCTTATTTGTATATACCCAGAAAGCACCATTCTTTAATTTTGATTTATCTATGTTATTTAATTTATCATTTTCAATTGTTGGGTATAATCTTGCATACTCTTGTGAAGGCAATAAAGCATAAATTGCCTTTATATTTTCACTCTTTATTTCATCAGTTCCAACTTGTGTAGAATGCTCTAACCCAAAGATTAAATTCCAGCCATTATAAACATCTACTTGCAGTTCCAAAGATTCTGTAGCAACTAACTCTGAGGGATACTTTTCAAGATAAGCAGTAGCTACACTATTTAGGTCGACGTCATCATCACCATAAACCACAACAATCTTGTCATGGTTATACCACATTAATATATACGGATCAGAATCAGTTGTTGATTCAAAATAAACCTTATTGTTACCTATCGTTCTAATTTCTTTGTTTTGCATTTTTTCAAAGTCATCTATTGCATTTATGAACTCCTCATTAGTAAACTGAATCTTAGTATCTAAAATACCTACCCCATAAATTTTTTGATCCTTTAGATAGCTAGCTGAATAAGAATCACACTTTCCATTTGGAAGATTCAATGTCAAAGGACAATTTACATTCTTGTCAGAATAAACAGTTTTAAATTTTATATTTCCCCCTATATCATCCTCTATCATCACATTATCAGTTAGCGTTCCTATACATTTTCCATCTTCACATTTACAACTTCGGTCTTCAAATTCAAATTGGTTATCTTTACAAACCCATTCAAACAACATATTACCATTAAGACTACAAGAGTCGCTCTTGCTAAAAACTCCAGCAGTAACCTCCCCATAGGTATTATAATTTAGACCATTATCAGAATCCGTGCAACTTAGTAAAGTTCCATCACCATTACATTCACCAACATACTCACCATTAGAATCAGTAGCACAACCATACTCACAGGCATAAGTTGTTGATTCAGGCCCATTGCTACTGCAAGAATATTCTCTAATTGTAGAAGCTATCCCAAGAAAATCTTTATCCAAACACGCATCTGCTTTAATTACATCAAAAAAGTTTACTGCTCCAGCTTCATAATAATTCTTACCATTATCAGAATCTGAACAAGACACCATTAAATCAGAAGGGTATTTTACCAAATAAGCATCAGTTAAAAAATCTATAGCAACATCAACACCTTCAACAACACCATCCCGGGATACAAAAAGAACGCTCTTTTCACTATACCACAAAAAAGCGATGTTTTTGTCGCTTCTGAACACAAGGACAGTTTGACCCCCTTTACTCTCAACATCCACAGTCTTAATATCACCCTTTGAAATTAAAACATTTTTAAAATTTTTTGCTGCAGTTATAAATTCATCATTCGTAAAAACTGTATCATGATTCTCAACAATAGCATAATATTTAGCCATTAGCACATCAAGATAGCTAGCTCTATAAGCAGCGCATCCTCCTGCCAAGGTTAGTCCAATCTCCCCAAGCTCGCAATTTTCAGGCTTAAATTCAGGCATCACTTCCGAACTTTGATATTTTAAGCTATTAATATCTTCTTCAATATCCTCTTCAATTAAAATAGTAGATTTAACACAAGCCCCATCTTTACAGCCATTCTGACAAGCGACTTGATCACTCTGGGAATCTCCATTTGCGCTACAAGTATATTCTGTTAAGGTATTTGTTTCTGTGCACACATCAAATTTCCCATATAACTCATTTTTAGGGAAAACGTAGCCCCTCTTAAAGACATTATTTCCCCCATCATAATCAAAACAATTATCTTTAGCAAAGGTATCACTTACACAAACAGCTACATCCACTTCATTACTTACCTTAGGATCATCTAATGCATCATACACACAAGCAGTGCATTCTGGATCAAGAGGAATAATACTTGACACCACCTTACCATTATCACAATAAGCCTCTTCTAGTTTTCCAGCATCAGAACCCTGTTCCAGACATCTATCATACATTACAACTGCATTTCCCCCAGAATTTGGTCCAGTAACAAACCCCTTCTTAAAAATCTTAATTCCATTATCGCTATCAATACATGCCCCTAAAATTTTTAGCTCTGAAGGGTATTTTGTCAAATAAGCTTTCAAAAGATCTGCATCATTAGGAATCCACACAACATTATTCTTACTATACCACAAATTATAAGCCTTAACCCCTTGCGTCAATTTATATATTATATTGGCATCAGAATTCAAGGCTTCAACAACAAAACCACCATCCTTCATTTTTTCCACAGCTGCAATAAAAGCATCGTTTGTAAAAGCAGTTTTGTGAACTTCCACATCAGCATCATACAAAACATTATTGAAGTTATAGCTTGCCTTATAAGAATTACAATCATCCCCTAAATCAAAACCTAACTGCCTTAAACTGCAAGGATTAGTATTTACAATAGACTTCAAGAAATTAAACCCGACTATATTATCTTCAACCATAATGCCTAAGCAATCACTTGGGCAATTAGTCTTAGTTTCTCCAGTATCACAAACATTATTACCACATAGATTTTGAACTTCTATAACACAAGTAGCACTACAACCATCCCCATTTATTTTATTGCCATCATCACATTGTTCATTGCCTTCTTTCTTTCCATCCCCACACACAACAGGCAAAGCTTTTTTACAAACCCCAGAAGCTTTATCGCATCCATTTACACATAATTGTGGATTAGATTTTACTTTAACCGCATTATCACCAGAACACTTCCATTGTGTTACATAATCCTTTCCACTTACAGTTGAACAACTATCTTTTATTTCATAATCCTTTCCTTTATTATTAACCCCCCATACAAGCCCATCATCATAGATATCATTCGTAACATCAGTATCTTTACAGCTTGTTTGTGCTGTTCGTATCTCAGTAATTTCAAAATTATCCCATTGAACAAACCAATTAAAGCTATTTTGAAAGCTATTTTGACCAACATTAGACAAAATAACATTCATAGAAGTTGATGCCAAAGGCGGATCAATATTAAAGAAAATATCTTTCTTACCTTGATTACTTAGTGTAAAAGTCTTAGGAACAGTGCTAAGTTTTTTCCCATTTTTATTAAAAAATACAACATCTACCTTTGCATCATACAAACCACCTAGTCTTGAAGCATCCATTTTAATATCGTAAGTTCTCAAATTGTCAACAGAAACTTTTAAAGCAGCCTTACCTATATATGTAGTCTTCAAAACATCTTTTATATTACCGATATCCCCTATTTCTGCTAAGTTTGTTAAGCCCCAAGTCTTATATTGAGTTAAGCTATCAGGGTTAGTTATTGAAACTGGTTTCTCACTGGAAAAATCAGTTTTATAAACAGGTGTTGGAATTTTTATAGTCACAAAACCAAGAAAATCACTCTGAGAAAGATAAAATAACATAGATACTAAAATCACACCTATAATCAAATATTTAATAGTATTATCACTTCTTTTTTTCATACTAACAACACCTAAAAGATATCCTATTAACCATGTTTATAAAGATTTCTAAGCCAAAAAATAAAAATTAAAAGAAAAGAAGATTAGTTTACTAAACTAAAATCTTCCAAGAACCCTTCTCTTTTAACATCATCAATCACATAAAACATCTCTCTCTTCTTGATTGGAAACAAATTATCAAAATCTTCCATAAAATCTTCCTGTTCTTTTAAATTTCTAAAAATAGCCTCATACTGAAAATCAAATCCATTGTTTATCCTGTAAACATTGTTCACATTAGGATGTCTTAATAGATAGTTCAGCATATCGTCTCTCTTATCAAACCTAGTCTTAACCACTACAGTTACTCTTGAATTAAAGCCTATTGCTCCAAAATCAACTATGGTTGTAAACTTCTTAAATAAATTCCCGCTTTTTGTTTTCAACTTTTCATATAACGTTGAGATTGGTATATTTGTATTCCTTGCTATTTGAGTCAAGCTAGTTCTTGCATTTCTCCTTAAATGCACCATCAATAACATATCAGATTTTTTCATTTTTGCCTCCGAAATTCCAAGTTTTTTATTAGTTTTTTCAATTTTATTGGAATTATTACATAAAAAGCAGAAAAAATATATTAATTCGATTAATATATTATTATAATCAATTATAATATTATAATTTTTCCAAAAAGTTTATATAACCAAATAAAACCTGATTATTGTGGTAAAAAGAAAGGTAGCAAGAATAGGTCCAAGCACTCTGATGATTTCTTTGCCTAGTAAATGGTGCAAGCACTTCAATATCCAAAAAGGTGCAGAGTTGGACGTAGAAGAACAAGGCTCTGAAATAAAAATAAGGGTTAATGAAAATAAATCGTTATTGGAAACGACAGTGGATATAAGTAATCTGGGTTATCGAACAGGCAAATGGACATTGGGGATACCATTCACAGCAGGTTACGATCTAATTAATGTAAATCATGAAGAAAACCAAAAAGATTTCATTAATTCAATTATTAGAGAAGAGTTTATTGGATTTATAATATCTGAACAAAACGATAATAAAACTGTTTTTAAGAAAGTAACAATGGAGTCAGAAGAGGAATTTGATGCTTTGTTAAGAAGAGTATTCCTTTTAACTATAGATCTTTCTCAAAAGGTAGTTACTGCATTGAACGAAAGTAAACCCTCTGCACTTAAAAATTACCTAGTGATGGAAAAAACAAATAATCAATTGGTCAATCACTGTTTTAGGTTGTTGGTTAAATCAGGCTATAAAGATTACAAAAAAACAGATTTTTATCATGTTGTTGTTTGGAATCTAGAAAAATTGGCGGATGAGTTTAAGTATATGATAAATTATTTTCAAAATAAAAAACTCGATCTAAATAAAGAGCTAATTGATATTCTTAGAGAGATACAGGAAATATTCCAACAATATTATGAAACATTTTATTCTTTCAGTTTAGATAAATTAGATAAATTAACTGTGAGAAATAAAGAATTACAAGACATCATCCTCGGCATGGAGAAAAAGTTATCAAAAGAAGATACAGTATTAACCTTCTTCATGATTAAATTATTAGACCGTCTTGATAATTTTTCCAGTTCATTCGTTGCAATTAACTTAAAACAGCATCTCTAAGGTTATAAAAATTATTGCGAGCAGTTTTAACCACAATGCTATCAGAATTATCGCTAATATTTGCAAAAGCAAAATCCATCGAACTTAATACAGTTTCAACTTCGTTTTCAGCTTTAATACGCACAAGTTTTGGGATAACCTGAATACCTCTTAATAGAGATAATCTATAGTAAGCCTCTTGCCCTTGAGAATTCAAAGCATTTCTAGCTGAACGAGAGAAACCATCCACAAAATAGGTTATTAACTTCCCATTGTCTTTACAAGTTGAAAACAGCAATAAACAAGATAAATCTAAAAATGGATGCCAGCTACCTTTATTTTCAACATCACATCTAAAAGTGAATGCCTTGTCCCTTTCACGCAATACCCCCCAATTACTATGGTAAGGGTCCGTATACTGAACATTAATAGTATCTATAAATGACTCGCATAACTCGAGAATTGAATCTGCAAACTTCTCCACACAACCATCATTAACAAGTATCGGATAATTTTTTACCCTCTCTTTAGTAAATCCCACAACATCCTTTTTTTCTAACTTTGGATTCAATCCATAAATCAAATGCATACACTCAATCACCTTCTTTAATTGTTCAACATCATTCAAATCTAACCTATCATGCTTCAAATATCTCGTAGCCAATATGCTTCCTAAATTATCTTCTAAAATTGTTAATGGCTCTGCTATCAAAAATTCAGGATGATTTCTAACTGCCAAGGCTAATCTGCTAGTAAGGTCAAACTCGCTAGTTAATTCATCATGCCCACCAAACTTCAGAACATAATCTGCTACTTCTCCTTTAATATGTTTCACTACATGTGTTGAGTCTAATCCTTCAATCTCATAAGGTTGTTTTGCTATCATTTCAATTACTTTTCTCCATTGCTCATCAGCACCTTCTAATCTTCTTTTTGTCAAAAATTCAGCATACAAACAATTTTCCATTAAACTATCATCCAAAGACAAACATTCTTTCCACAATTTTCTAGCTTCTTTAACATCTCCAACACTAGAATGCAGTAAAGCTAATCTCCTCTTGCTTCCAGCATCATCTCTGCTACTAAGGTTTGCTATTCTAAAATAATTAAATATTCTTCCAAAAAAACCATTATCTCTACTAGAAACCTTATCAACCTCTCTTAATTGATTAAAGCCATCTTCTAAATCCCCATCCAAAACCAATAATTCACCTAATCTCAAAAGTTTCAATCTTTTTTCATTTAATGAATAAGTCCTTTCAGCAATCTTTCTATAGAATCCAATAGCATCCTTTAATCTGCCTTCACTTTTATTTCTAAAATAATTAACATAATCACTTAAACTTTCAATCTTTCTTAAACCAAAACCTAAAAAAGTTGCAGACAAAGAACTTAAAATAGAATATAATAAAAAAGAATGAGCACTCTCTCTTAAAGGTGTTTCACTTAATTGCTTTATAGTATCCCTAAATCCAAATAAATTATCAGTTAAATCATAATTCAAACCTAAACAACCCCCAATTAAACCAAAAGTTATTGGATAATGAGCAAATGGTTTTGAAATTAATTTTGAAGCCCTATCTTTGATTTTAAATTCCTGATTTATAATAGACATTAACATATGTTTAATTAAAAAAGCTGAAACAGCAGTTAAAGTAACAAGATTAGTTGGATCATAAAAATTTATAGTATCAACCTCAGGTAATCTTATTTTAACAAGCATTTCATTAAATTGTTCTAATTGTAATCTTTGAAATACTCCAGCACTTATTAAGCCGCCAACTAAAGAAATTTTATTTATTCTTTCTAAAGTATAATCTAAACCTCTTTTAAATAAATCTTTTTCACCTAAGGATTTTAAAGTTAAATGTGTTAAATAAGCAATTGAAAATAAAGGTAAATCAGGCTCTTTTATCACTAAATTATTCAACCAACCCAAAGAAAACCATACCCCTGCACCAATAGGTAAAGAATAATTTGATAATTCTTCAAGTATCTTCTTATTGTCTCCTCTTTTAAATCGTTTTACAAATTTATAAGAATAATATCCAACAAGATCTGCTAAACCTAAAGTCATTCCAAAAGGATGAGAATGTATTAAACCCCCAACAGTATAAGAAGCTAAAGCCCGATTTGCTGAACCTAAAAATAGTTTAAATTCCTTGCGAGCATCAATTAAAAAATCATTAAAACTAAATTCCTCTTTCTTACTGAACTTCAATAAACTATCAAATTTAGCATCTTTTTTTCTTTCTTTAGTAAATCTTTTTGAAAGTGTCTTTAAACCAATATAACTAGCTAAAAAAACAGCCATAGATATTGGTAAACTTCTCCCTTCAAGAAGAAATCCTATATTATAATCAAAGGGACATAGAGATACAAAGCTTCCAGCAAAAACAGCCCCAGCACTATGAAGTGGGTTTTTCAAAACAAGATCTTTAGCTCCTTTTACTAATTTAGTTATAACTCCAAATTTCATTCTTTTTAGCATTCCTTCAGCATCTTTCCTTACATCTCCGCTTAATTTTGTTAAGATACCCTCTAAATTTTCTTTTGCACCCCTGTAATCTCCAAGCTCATATTGTGTTTTTCCTAAAGCATATCTCGCAGTTAAATTTTCATCTCTAACTGCATCTTCAAAAGCCCTCAAAAAATAATTGCTTGCTGAAAAATAATCACCTAAAGAAAAGTTCATAATCCCTAGATTAAACTGTTTCAAAAACAAACGATTAATTCTCTTATAAGCCGCTTCTGCATCATTAAATTTTCCTTCATTAAATAACCTGTCACCTTCACTTTGAAATTGTAAATCATCCTCTAACATCCATTTGCCCCCACCACCTCACCAATTTACTTCAATCTGATCCAATCTTTCATAAGGATAAATATCTAATTTAGTTTTTGTTTTATTAAATTCCAATATTCCCTGCCACGCAATCATTGCAGCCTGATCACCAGAATAATGTAAAGGAACATAATAGAACCTTGCATCTCGTTCTTTACACATTATGTTTAACATTTCAACTAATCTTTTATTTGCCGCTACTCCACCAATTAATAATAATTCATTCTTCCTTGTATGCGCCAATGCCCTTTCAGAAACTTCAGTTAGCATAGAAAATAAGATTTCTTGCATTGAAAAGCATAAATCTTCTCTTGAAGCCTTTTTATTTCTAAAATCATTTATCGCTTTAGTTACAATCCCGGAAAAAGCCAAATCCATTCCCTTAACAGTATAAGGTAATTTATAATATTTTCCTATTTTTGCTATATTTTCTATTACAGGCCCAGCAGGAAATCCCAAGCCAACACCCCTTCCAAATTTATCTAACGCATTCCCTAAACCAGTATCTAAAGTCTCTCCTAAGATTCTATATTTTTTATTTTCCAAAACAGTTATTTGTGTATTTGCACCTGAAACATAAATATAAACCGGATCTTTTGCATTTGTAAACAATAAGCCCGAAGTTAAATGTGAAACAGCGTGATTCACTGGTATTAATGGAACTTTTAAATCTTCAGCTATTTTTTTTGCAATTTTAAAACCAACATTTAAACAAGGTGCTAATCCAGGTCCTCTTGAATAAGCAATTAAATCTATTTTCTTTTCCTTTGAATTTTCAATAGCCTCTTTAATTATCCTATCTTTAACATCCTCATGATGCATAGCTGCTTTAATAGGGATTATCCCGCCTTCTATGGTTTTATACATATCTCTAACCTCACTTAATACATTTCCTTTTGAAGATACTATTGATACACCAAATGTATGTGCAGTGCTTTCAATTCCTAAGCAGATCATAAAATTCAGCTGTTGAACAAGTTTTAAAAGGTTTATTATTACCTAAATTATATGTGATGTCTCATAATTATATGCAGATTAGTAAAATTAGCGCCTTCTTAAGTCAAGTATAAATCACTTAACAATAAAGGGATAACTTCTAGAATCTATTTTTATTAAACATTAAAATTCCTCGTTAAAAAACAAAACCAATATAAATCAAAGTATAAAACGAATTCAATGGTGAAAACGCAAATTAAAGATATAAGTAATTTACTATCTGAATTATTTACTATAATTGGTGGGTTCATACTTGCCGAAATGGTTATTACGCAGTTTTTTTCTTTAACAAACCAACTTCCAATTTGGATTTTACTCATATTCTCTATCGCATTGATTAGCCTGGGGTTAGAGTTTAAGGAACATCAAGAAGATTTTAATAAAAATTTATTACCTACTTTATGCCTAGTTGGTTTCTTAACCCTATTTGTTTTAACAAAGAATAACATAATCACAAATAAACTATTAATATTATCTTTCTTTGTTTTATTATTTATTGGTTCAATATTTAATTTAGTAAATTTATGGTTAAAGAAAGGTGTTAGTTCAAGTGGAACGAAAAGTCACAAAAAGAAAAAAGAATGAGATGAGAAGGAAAGGTGTAGCAATTGTAGATACGAGTGAAGGTATTTTAGTTGTAGCTATAAGAAATAAAAGATTTACACTCCCGGGAGGTGGAGCTGAAAAATGGGAAAGTAGAAAGAAAGCTACCATTAGAGAACTTTACGAAGAAACTGGCTTAAAAACTAAAAATATAACTTATTTATTCCGGTATGTTGGTAGTAAATGGTATACACATAAAGGAAAACTCACAAGAAACCATGCCAAAGTCTTTCTTGTAGAAACAGAAGGACATCCAAAACCGAGACACGAAATAAAATATATTAGATTTTGGAAACCAAATTATAACATTCCCATAACAAATGGAACCAAAAAAGTAATTGAAAAATATTTAAAAGGATATAAAGAAACGTCACGAAATCTTTAAATAGGTAACCAAATTAATAAAAACATGGCAATCAAAGAATCAAACGAATCTAAAAAAATAAAGTATTATGTTCGAGCCGTAAAAAGATTCATTAAATTAATAATCTGGTTGTTTATCCTTTTTTTAATCGTAATGTTTGTCATATGGGCCGCACCAAAAATATGGTATTGGGCATTAGGTTAGAAGTTTATTCCGCTTATAAAAATGGTAAAATGTCCTGTTTGTGAAAAAGGTAATCTCAAGAGAGAAATCATAGAAGAATCTATGTTTGGAATAGCCTTAGGTAAATTTCCAGCAGATGTATGTGCTTATTGCAAAGAATCATTCACAGATTCAGAAACAACCAAGTCAATTGAAGATATAGCAAAGAAAAAAGGGATTTGGGGATTAAGCAGCAAAACAAAAATAACAAAAACAGGCAATTCATTGGCAGTAAGAATCCCAAAAAAGATTACAGATTATTTAAAAATAAAAAATGGAAATGAAGCCTATGTTCACCCAGATGGCAAAAAGATAATTATAGAAATTTAATTAAAGAATTTTTTCCAGATTTTTCAGTAATATCCCCAAATTACTATTTAAACCATTAAAAATTCTAACAGAATTTTAGTAAGTAATTACAATTTCATTAGTAGTATTTACAAAAATTCATAATCACATTATATTAAACAGTTCAGCTAACCTATTATCAATTAAAAAGTTTAGGGAGAAACATTTATATATAAGTTTATATAAACAAATATATGGAGGTATACAATGAGGATAATCCATTACCCAAGCCTTAGAACAGTTTTAATGGTGGAAAAAATCTTAAAGAATACAGAAAAAGCAATCTCAAGGGAAGAACTAAAGCAAAGGTTGCCAAGAAAGATGATGCACCAAACATTAAACCTGATATTAAGCTACCTAGAAGGAAAAGGAATAATCTTAGACAGCCACAAAGGCATTTTATGGATATACAATCCCAGCCCTAAACTAAAAAAAGCAATAGAAACAGGACTGGAGATTTAATATGTATAAAGGCAAAGAAACAAAAGTTATACTATCTGAAGAAGCAAAGGAAGTTTACAGGAAAATAACAGAAACAGTTGAAAAGGAGTTAAAGAAAGGTATTAACAAATCGTTTCATCAAACTTTATTAAGATCAATAGAAAGAGTTAAAGAACTATTAAAAGAAAATCCATTTGCAGGAGATCAAGTCAAAAAAAGACAAATTCCCCCAAATTATATAATCAAATATAATGTGAACAATGTATGGAGAATAGAACTAGCTGACAGATGGAGATTAATCTATACAATAACAGGTAATCAAATAGAGATAATTGATTTTGTTTTAGATATAGTTAATCATAGAGATTATGATAAAATTTTCAGATATAGTCATTAAATTAATAGATATTCAAAGAATTTCTTCTAAATTTTCCGTAATATCCACAAATTTATATTTAAATCATTAAAAATTCTAACAAAATTTTAGTAAATAATTACAACTCATTTAGTAGTATTTACAAAAATTCATAATCACATTATATTAAACAGTTCATCTTTGTAGGTTACTATGAAAGAAATAATCGAAAATAACCTAGAAGAACTAAAAAAGAAATTAAAATCCTACAATGTAGAGAATATAAAATTTAATGAACCACATTTCACACAACAGTTAATATTAAGAGAAGGTAGTAGGGAAGAAGTAATAAAAAATATATTAAACCCGGATAAACTGATGTATTCTTATCAAGAAAAAGGCAAATATGGAGATACAAAACATTGTCTGCATTTCAAAATCAGCAATACAAGAACAATGAAAATACCTCTTATTTTCGACAATCACGAGAAAAGCTTATATATAATCACCTACATAATGAGCTATAGAAAATGGGAAGGAATGATAAAAAGGAGGAACAAAAGATGAATAAACAATCATTTTTCTATGATCAAAAAAACGATATCTTAGCTATTCACAAAGGTTTTGAAACTAATGAAGGATTCAAAGGCAACATTAGTATAGGAAAATTAATTCTTGATGTCTCAACAAAAGGCAAAATAAAAGGGATAGAAATATTAGATGCAAGTGAGTTCTTAAGAGAGTTTGACATCAAAAAAGGAATATTAATGGATATTAACAGCATAGACTTTAATGCGACAAAAACACCAGATAGCATTGTAATAAGTTTAGTTATAAAATCAAAAAATGAAAGCATTCCTGCAAAAATAGCTGTGCCAATTGAAAATTAATATTCAATAACAGAAATAAAAAAGTTAAAGAACAAAAGGATTATATCTTGTAACCCTGGGTATTAAAATATGAAAAAAAATAGATGAAGAAAGTCTAAAAGAAACCATTAAAATTCTTTCAGACCAAAAAGCTCTAAATGATATAGTAGAAGCTTTAGAAGATTACAAAAAAGGAAAATTCGTTGAGTTAAAATAAATTCTAAATTTTCCGTAATATCTTCAGAACACTATTTAAACAATCAAAAATACTGATAAGTAAATTAGTAAATAACTACCGTTTATTTAGTAGTATTTCCAAGAATTCATAATCTCATTATATTAAACAGTTCATATAAACTATATTAATGGACACAGAATTAAAACCAGGAAACTACAAAGGTTTAATTAAAGATATAGGCAAAATATTAGAAGAAAGCAGAAATAATGCCTTTAGAGCTGTAAATGAAATTCTTGTCAAAACTTACTGGGAAATTGGTAGAAGAATAGTAGTTTTTGAACAACAAGGCAAAGAAAGGGCTGAATATGGTAGCTATTTATTAGAAAGACTATCAAAAGACCTAAAGTCCAAATATGGAAAAGGCTTTAGCAGAAGCAATATTATTCCAATGCGACTGCTCTATAAGAAATATCCAATTGGTCAGACACTGTCTGACCAATTAAGCTGGAGTCATTATGTTGAACTCTTGAATATTGAAGAAGACTTAGAAAGGTCATTCTACGAGCAACAATGCTTAAACGAAAATTGGTCAGTAAGAGAACTAAAAAGACAGATTAATTCAGCCTTATTTTATAGACTAGCTTTAAGCAAAAACAAAAAGGAAGTATTAAAACTATCCAAAAAAGGTCAATTAATTGAAAAAGCAGAAGATTTAATCAAAGACCCATATGTTTTTGAATTTTTAGACATTCCCGAAGACTACCATTACTCTGAAAGGGAGTTAGAACAAAAATTAATCAACGATCTACAATATTTTTTATTAGAATTAGGAAAAGGCTTCACTTTTGTAGCAAGACAATTTAGAATTTCTTTTAGTAATAAACATTTTTACGTAGATTTGGTATTTTACAACAGAATACTAAAATGCTTTGTTTTAATTGACTTAAAAACAGATGATGTTGAACCAGCAGATATTGGCCAGATGAATATGTATCTTAATTATTTCAAAGCAGAAGAAAAATCAAAGGAAGATAACGAACCAATAGGTATAATATTATCAGCAAAAAAAGACAAAATTAAAATTGATTATGCCTTAGGTGGTATTCCAAACAAGTTGTTCATATCTATAGATAATTCTGTTAATTGGAGTAGCAAGATTAATAAATAGATAATTCTTTATAAGTGCATGCAAAAAAGAGATGGAAGAAGTATTCCAAGAGAAACCTTGGAATATCTAAGGAAACAGTCTATAAGATTATGGAAAAACGATAAGAATATTGAAGATATTGCTGATTTCTGCGGAGTGCATTTCACTGTAGTTTACAAATGGGTTAGAATTTACAAACAAAAAGGAGAGGAAGGATTGAAGAGAAGAAAAGCAAAGGGTGCAGAACCAAAATTAAACAGAGATGACAAAAAGAAGATAATCTTGTGGCTAAAAAAATCCGCAATGGAGTTTGGATTTGAAACTCCCTTGTGGGATTGTAAGAGAATACAGAGGATGATTAAACAAAGTCTAAATAAAGATATTGCAATATCAAATTTATGGGAAAATTTACGTAAATGGAACCTTACACCACAAAAACCAGAAAAAGTAGCTCTAGAGAAAAACCAAAGAAAGGTTACAGAATGGATAAAGGAAGAATGGCCTAAAATAGAAGAACACCGACGGAAATGGCAAGCTATGCTCTATTTCCAAGATGAATCAAGCGTCTCTCTTGTTCCTGTTTTAGGAAAAACATGGGCTAAAAAAGGAGAAACCCCAAAAATAAAAGTTACAGGCAACAGAGGGAGCATATGCTTATCCTCTGCGATAAGCCCGGCAGGAAGAATGGTTTTCAGAATTGAAAAGGGGACGGTTAATTCAGAAACGTTTGTAGATTTCTTGAAACAAATAATAAAAAATCACAAATGGAGAAAAATAATAGTCGTTACAGATAATTATCCTGCACATGATAGTGCTTATGTAAACAATTTTATTGAGCAAAATAAAAATAAAATTGCAGTTTATTACCTACCAACTTACTCGCCAGATTTAAATCCGGATGAAGATGTTTGGAAGTATCTTAAAAATGTAAAACTTAAGGCTCATCAGGCAAGAAATAAGAAAGAATTCAAGCCATTGGTTTTATCTAAAATGCATAGCATTCAAAGAAAACCGAATCTGATAAAGTCTTTTTTTAGTGGAAATATATTATTCTAATCACCAGAATTATCTATAATAAGTTTTTTAAACAATAGATTATATCCTATTTGTTAATGAAACACATAAAGAATAAACCGTCTAAAGAAATAGATTTTGACAGGCCGACCTACGCACCGTTTTTAGATGAAGAAAGATTCGCTACTTTAACAAGAGTAGAAGAACAGAAATTAATAGCACAAGCGCAAATAGAAATAAAATCCCTGGAAGATAAACTAGGAAAACCCCTTTCTGAATTAATAAATGAAGGTATGCCTTCTGTAAGTCCAAATGGAAGGTCTTCAGAGAATGATTATCCAGCATTAAAAGAGATACTTGAAAGAAATCTTAGGCTCATAGTAAAATTTGCACCTAAAATTGGTCACAACTATGGAATAGATCGTTTAGAATCCATTTCAGAAGCACCTTTTGCCGTATATATAGATAATTCTGGTGATTAGAATAATATATTTCCACTAAAAAAAGACTTTATCAGATTTGGTTTTCTTTGAATGC
>Ga0209542_10006377_pt1 | contig 22985 bp, 24 predicted proteins | sample RifCSPhighO2_01_FD_184028 | JGI IMG/M metagenome (GOLD analysis project Ga0209542, IMG submission 184028) | Soil microbial communities from Rifle, Colorado - Rifle CSP2_plank highO2_0.1 (SPAdes) (version 2) | ecosystem: Environmental > Terrestrial > Deep subsurface > Rock core/Sediment ... | reverse complement strand
CGCGCATCCAGCAAATGATAACGCTCGCGGAGCGGTATGAGCGCAAGGTAGCCATCGAGGGCTTCTCCATGAAATCAAACGTGCTGATTGCCCAGCAACTCGGTTATCTCAAGGTCAAGAAAGGCACGATTGTGGATGTGCGCGATATTGAAAATTACCCGCCTAACCGCATCCTCATAATCGGCACCGGCGCGCAGGGAGAATCGGGTGCGGTGCTGATGCGTATCGCCCAAAGAGAGCACCGTTTCATTCGGTTTGAAGACGGCGATACCGTGATCTTTTCTTCTTCGGTCGTTCCTGGGAATGAGCGCACGGTGCAAACCATGAAAGACGTGATCTATCGGCAGGGCGCGAAGGTATTTCACTACGGTATGATGGATATTCACGCCGGCGGGCACGCCCAGCAGGAAGACTTAAAGCTTATGATTAATCTCATGCGGCCAAAATTCTTCATGCCAATCCACGGAAACTACTTCCTCTTAAAACTCCACGCGAATCTAGCCGAGTCGGTCGGCATACCGAAAGAAAATGTCATCATTGCGGGAAACGGCAAGGTGATGGAATTGACATCCACCTCATTCAAACTGACCAAGGAAGAAGTTCCGGCGGGATATGTTTTCGTTGACGGTCTCGGGGTGGGAGACGTCGGCGAGGTAGTTCTTCGCGACCGCCAGATGCTCTCGGAGGACGGAATCTTCGTCATTGTCACGATTGTGGACTCAAAAACCGGTAAGGTACACACCTCACCCGACATCATCTCGAGAGGCTTCATTTATCTTCGCGAGAATCAGGACCTTTTGAAGCAGGTGCGCCATAAGGTCAAAGAGACCGTTGAGCATCACACGACAGCCGGCCAGCACCCGGTAAACTGGACCTATATTAGGGATATCATCCGCGAAGAAATTGGCCAGTTCCTGTATCAAAAAACCCACCGCCGGCCGATGGTACTGCCGGTGGTTACTGAGATATAATAACCGCGCAGGAATTATACAATCAGTCCAAATTTTCTATTTTGATACTACAGTGTATCAAAATAACAAAGCGGACTCGCGATACCAACCATGAAGATATTCTCCGGCGTCCAGCCGTCCGGCACTATACATATCGGGAATTATCTCGGCGCTATTAAGCGCTTTGTTGAGTTGGAAAAAGATAATGAGCTAATGGTCTCGATCGTTGATCTGCACGCCATCACCGTCCCCCAGGAACCGGCGGCTCTTCGCGATCAAACGCTGGACGTCGCGGCAACATATCTTGCCGCGGGACTTGATCCGGATAAAACCATAATCTTCGTTCAATCGCACGTGCCGGCGCACGCGGAACTCGGCTGGATTCTGAATACCATGACGCCCTTGGGAGAGCTTGAACGAATGACGCAGTTTAAGGATAAAAGCAGGACGCAGGGCGCAAAGGCTGGCGTGATGGCGGGACTATTCAACTACCCGACGCTGATGGCCGCCGATATTCTACTTTATGAAACCGAGGGCGTACCGGTCGGTGAGGATCAAATTCAGCATATTGAACTGGCTCGCTCAATCGCCGAACGTTTCAACAATAGATTCGGTGAGACGTTCAAAATTCCTAAACCGCTTATCCAAAAAGAAACGGCCCGCATTATGGCGCTCGATGATCCGGTAAAAAAAATGTCTAAAAGCGCTGCCAGCGCCGACGGCTACATTGCGCTTACCGACACGCCGGATGAGATCCGCCGCAAAATCAAAAAAGCCGTAACCGACTCGGATGATGAGATACGTTTTGATCCGAGCCAAAAACCGGCCATTTCCAATCTTATAACCATATTCGCCGGAATCGCCGGCAAAAGCATCGAGGACATCGAGGCGGAGTTCGGCGGGAAGTCTTACGCCGCGTTTAAAGAAGCGCTAGCCGAAACAATAGTTAAAACTTTAGAACCGTTCCAAGCTAAATTTGCCAAACTCCGGCAAGAGCCGGAACACTTGGCGCAAATTCTCCGAAGGGGCGCTATCAAAGCCGCCGAACTCGCCGCCCCGACTCTGGCCGACGTACGTCGAAAGCTCGGGTTCCTAAACTAAAACAAACCTCCAGCGTCTCTTCTTTGCCTTCTCATCGCCGCCTACGTTAATCCGCGCTGTCTGCCTGATCTTGAATCCTAATTTCTGAATCCTGCTCGCCCGGTCTTCAACCCAAAGCCCGCTTGATTTGGCGGCCGGCTTGCCATAGAGCGCCGTCGTGATCCCAAGCTCGCGGCATACCTTCCCCGGACCGGAAACCCCTTGTACACCGCGGATTAAAACCGCGGCAGGAGTTCCGCGCGATTCGGTTACGATATTCAGGCAATGATACATCCCGTAAATTAAATAAACGTACCAATGCGCGGGATGCCCGAACATCGCTTGATTTCGCTTGGTCATGCCGTTGGCCGCGTGCGAGGACATATCGTCTTTACCCGTATAGGCCTCAACTTCCGTAATCAAAAAAGCGCGCGTTTTACCGCCCCGCCGCCGCACCAAATATTTCCCCAAGAGTTCGCGCGCTACCCGCAACGTGCTCCTCTCAAAAAACTTTTCTCCAAGCACTTTCCCGGTCATACAACAACTTCAGCCAGCAACCTCGATGCCCCAAAATACTAATACACATAACCCAAGACCCAAGCACGCAATAATATAAATCAAAAAGCTTATTCCAACGTTCTGCAGAACCTAAGAACCTTATGACCTAAAGGTGTAACGGCGTGCCGCACCGCCTTACCAGCGTTTCGTTTCATCACCAACCCGGACGCCACAAGTTTATGCATGTGTTCGCCCGCTGTCCTGAAATCAACTCCAACGGCTTCAGAAACTTCAGATAAAGAAAGTTCCGGAGTTTTTTCAAGAAGTGCCAAAATTTCAATGCGGCGATGGTTAGCAAATCCTTTCGCAATCCCTTCAAGATATCTAAATCGCTTCATACACCTAGTATATCACATTTAGTATACCAGCTTTTACCTACTTCATTCCAACGTTCTGCAGAACGTTGGAATGAAGTAAAGCGTCGAGTAAAGATAGATCCGCGAACGAAGCTATTTAGATATGTGCGCTCCCAATGGGATTCGAACCCACGATCTTCTGGACTCGCCTGCCCAAATTTTGTCTGCGCTCCCAATGGGATTCGAACCCATGATCTCTTGGATGAGAACCAAGTATCCTAGGCCACTAGACGATGGGAGCACGCCGCAGACAAAATTTAGGAAGGTGAAAGAACCAATCCGTCAGCTGACGGGCTAGGCCACTACTTTTCCTTCCGAAGCTCAAATTAGTTTTGGGCGAAGGAGGAGATGATGGGACCAGATAACGAAAAGAATATACCTTATTTCTGCAAAAAGTGTAAGCCTCCCCGGTTCTTCGTAGGGAGGCTCTTTAGGAAGCGGGAGCGTGGTGTGTACACTCTTCTGGTTCCCCGACACTAAACGGGATTGGCGGGGGCACGAGCCTAACTAGACTTCGGCACTTGCACGAACTCCAGCCAGCAAAGCCGCATCGGCAATAATGCCCGTCCACAAGCTGTGTCTCGTGGCCACACGCCGGACAACGTTCCCAAACAACCGGCTTTCGGTACTTGGCGATGACCGGCTCCTCGCACCGGCGGCAGTAATAACCCAATACCAGCGGTCCGTAGTGGCCGCACTTCTCGCCCCAGCAGATCGCCCAGATCTCAATACGGGGGAAGCGAGCCAGCAATGGATGAGCATCATAGTATTCAACCACCTCCGGCCACCGATGACCATTCTGCATCTCCTCACCCCTTTTCTTCAATTGAAATAGAACTGCCTGTAGTTTAATTCTACCCCTAAATCTTCCGTTTCCAATCCACAGACTGGCGCACCAGAAGTTCATGTGCCTTTTCAGGTTCTACCATAATTGCTTCTACAACGCGCTCCATCCGCATCCCCTGCCCGCCCTTAACAAGCACCAAATCGCCTGGCTCCAGCATCGGTCGAAGTACCGATTCAACCTCGCGCGAATCGTCCATGTGCCGCGTTTGCGATTCGGGAAAACCGGATCTCAAAGCTTCCTCTTCGATGAATCTTGATCTTGCTCCCACCGTAAACAAAATATTGGCGCTTCGAGGAATCATTTCCCCGATTCTCCGATGTGCCTCTTCGGTGTAAGAACCTAGTTCCAACATATCGCCCAGAACCGCAATTTTTCGCTTAGCCGGAAGCGAGCCAAGCGCTTCCAGCGCTGCCTCCATTGCCGCGGGCGCGGCGTTATAAGTGTCATCAATAATTACCGTATGTCTGTTGCCCTTTAGTATCTGCATCCGTCCTGGGGGCGGCTTGAATTCAGCCAGCGCCTCCGCAATCGCCACCGGATTCATACCGAATGCAAGACCGGCGCAAAACCCGGCTGCGGCCGCTAGCGCTTGGGTTTTAGCGAGCGCTCCGAATAATCGCACGGGAATCAAAGCCCCCTGATAGCGAATCTTGAAAACGACTCCCTCCGGAATTTTAACGCCATTTGTGTCTCGAAAAAGCACCTGAAACTCCTCGATTCTGACGTCAGCCGCCCCACTCACGCCGTAGGTCAAAACCGAAGCGCGGCTTTTCTCTTTAAACATCAAAACATCTGCATCATCGGCATTCAGAATTGCCGTGCCGCTTTCTGCCAGTGCATTCAGGATCTTGCCTTTTTCCGCTATCACCGCCTCCGGGCCGGAAAAAAACTCCACATGCACCGGGATGGAGCCGAAGCCCGTAATCAGGGATATCGCCGGCGGGGCGAGTTTTGTTAAATATTCCATGTCGCCCGGATGATCGACTCCCATTTCCAAAATCAGCAGCTTCGGGTACGACCCCGAAAATAACCGCCCCAAAAACACAAAAAATACTCCGATCCACCCAATTAAATTTCGGCCATGGTGACGCGCTCCTAGAATCACTAGCGGCACTCCTATCTCGTTGTTGTAATTCTTTTCGCCCACGCCGCGCCAAACACTGAACCGCATCGAAAGTACGGTGTAAACAGCATCGCGCGCCGAAGTCTTGCCAACGCTTCCGGTTATACCAATCACCGCGGGCTTGTGACGCCATAAAATAATTCTTGCAAGACCATAAAGATAGTATTTCAAGAGCGCATATAGCATAGTTCCTACAATGATTATCTATTTTTCGTCCGGCGGAATGCCGTAGTAATTTATGATGTAAGTCGCGAGATCATGGAACGTCGGAGTGAGACTGGTGGTCGCGAAATTCACGCCCCTGGGCCTCACTACCTGCAAAAAAATTAGAAACCGCGGGTTGAAGGCCGGCGCATATCCGACGAACGAATGTATTACGTCTGCGGAGTACCCCCCGCCGCCTGAATTCGGGATCTGGGCCGTACCAGTCTTCCCCGCCACAAAGTAGCCATCAATTCTCGCCTTGTTCTCAAACCCGCTGCGGACTACCGAGACCAGCATTTTTGAAATCGCCTCCGACGTTTCTTCGGCGATGACGCGCCGGCGCACAACCGGGTAGGTCACCGTTTCCACTCCCGCGTCGTCAACAATCCTGTCAACCACGTAAGGCCTCATCAGGTTTCCGCCGTTAGCAATAGCTGCGATCGCCGTTGCCATCTGTAAGGGCGTTACGGCGACCCCTTGCCCGAAAGCGGCCGTGGCGAAATCAATCTCGCGCCCAGCTTCCAGATTCGCCAAGCTCCCCGGGACTTCCCCGGGGAGGTCAACACCCGCGCGCTCGCCAAAACCAAACCGCGCTAAATAATAAGAGAACTGCTCATGCCCGAGTTTCCGCTCCGCAAACACCGCGCCGGTGTTTAAAGATTTTTCAAGAACCTGCATCATGGTCTGCGTGCCATGCGCCTGCAAGTCAAAATTCCGGATGGTATAGCCCTTAATCTGCACCGCCCCCGTGTCTTCATAAACGGTTTCTGGGGTTACGGCGTTCTCGTTGACGGCGGCGGCCATGGTAACGGGCTTCATCACGGAGCCAAGCTCATACTGCGATTCAACCACCCGATTAATAAATACGCCGAAATCCTGCTCCGCCCCGTAGCTGTTGGCGTCAAAGCTCGGCGCCCCGGCCATAGCAAGAATCTTGCCGCTTGCAGGATCCATAACCGTAATCGTTCCGCTTTCGGCCGTCCATTTTTTTACAACCGCATTAAGCCCCTCCTCGGCTTTTAGCTGGATATTGGGATCAATAGTAAGAATGACATCCTGCCCGTCGCGGCTGGGATTTATAATACGCCTTCCTAAAGAATAGATAAATCCCGAAGCGCGATTGATTCCCTCCAAGAATCCAGTTTCTCCCCTCAACTGCCGGTCAAGCGCGCGCTCAATGCCGTACTGCCCGTGCTCCTCATCGCGGTCAAACTTCACGAACCCAAGCACATGCGACGCCAAATTGCCGCCGGGATAAATCCGGCGCGATTCTTTTTCCAGTAATATTCCTTTCAAGTCGAGCTGCCGAACCTTGGCAGCCGTATCGTCATTAACCTTGCGTGCGATAACCTCATACGGGTCGCTGGTCTCCGCCAGTTTTACCGAAAGTCCCTCCATGTCCAGTTGTAAAATTTCGGCCAGCGCCGCGGCGGCTTCCGCCGAGTCATCTATATCCTTGGGCACGGCGCTAATAGTGTATGTTTCTTTATTCAGCGCGGCGGCCTGGCGTCTGCCGTCTTTATCCTGAAAATAAATCGTGCCGCGGCGCGGCGGCTCAATCTCTGATCCATTTTGGCGCGCAGCCAGCGCAACGTATTCATCGTAGTGGAGAATCTGCAGTACAAAAAGCCTTCCGACAATAGCGCCGCCCGCCGCCAAGAAAATTAAAAATACAACAAGCAGCCGCCAATGCGTTGTTCGTGCTTTGGGGGTCCCGATCACAGTCAGTTTTATTACTTATACCCCGTTGTCCGTAAGCTGATTACGGCTGCGGGCGCGAAGCGTCGACGATCGCCGCATTAGCGTGGACGTAAAAAATACCCGCCGCGGCGTCTTGCATGTGAGTCAAGCTCTCGGAAACTGAGGGATCAATCAACTTTAGACGCTCTATGATTCTGGAGCGGTTTCGCGCCAGCTCATCCTCCGACTTTTTAAGCGCGGCGTTGAGACTCTTTGCCTGATAAAGACTGCTGGTTGCAAGCGTTACCAGCGCGCCGTAAGAAAGCGCGAGACAGAGCAGAACACCAAGAAGACCGGCCAAAGCAAAACGACTGATTGGCGTGCGGCGGAGGGCCTCTACGACACCTATCGGAGTCCTCGCAACGTCTAACAATACGGAAGCGGTAGATATGATCATAAAAGGACTATATCTTTAATTTTCTTTACTACTCGCAGTTTCGCGCTTCTGGAACGCGGATTGGACATCTTTTCCTGCCGATTTGCACTAACCGGCTTTGGCGTGAGGACAACTGCCGCGTCGGACAGGCTCTTAAAAAACTTCTTTACGATACGATCTTCAAGCGAGTGGAAGCTTATCACCGCTAGTCTGCCGCCGTCAGCGAGCAGTCCGTAAGCTTCGCGGATGCCCCGATCCGCGTGCGTCAGTTCGTCATTCACCGCAATGCGCAAAGCTTGGAAAATTCTTGTAGCTGGATGCAGTCTGCCGCGCGGCACGTTCCTGGCAATCAGCGCCGCCAAATCTTTCGCCGTCTCAATGCGGCGGTGCTTGCGTTCGCTCGTGATGAGTTCCGCGATGCGTCGCGCCTGGCGTTCTTCGCCATAAGTTTTGAAGATCCGCTCGAGCTCCTCCAGGGCCGCATGATTGACTAAAGCCTCTGCGCTGCAAGTTGAATCTTCCGGGTTATACCGCATGTCGAGCGGCTCGTCCTCTGCGAACGAAAACCCGCGTTTGGCGGAAGCCAGGTGATAGGAGCTTGCGCCGAGGTCGAAAAGGATTACCGACGGATGGAGCACGCCGTGATCCTTTGCAATCAAACGAATGTTTGAAAAATTGCCGCAAGCCACTATCGCCCGGTCCCCGAATCGCGAAAGCCGCGATTTTGTTTCATCAAGAATGGATGGATCGCGATCGATGCCTAGAAGTCTGCCGCCGGGGCCGATCTGCTCCAGAATCGCCTCGGCGTGCCCACCGCCGTTAACCGTCGCGTCAACTCCATCCTCGTTCGGTTGAGGAGCGAGATACTGGATGACTTCATTTAAAAGAACGGGCACGTGGTTCACATTAATTCAAAAATCAAAATGCAAAATTTTGAGATCATCGAATTTTGTTTCCGCAAAATTCGATGCTTTCATTTTGATTTTTTGTATTTGATATTTGCATTTTTACGAAACTTCCAGCTCATTTAACCGATAAAGCTAGGTGCCGCTTAACTTCCATCTCATGCTCCGAATCCTTCCAGCGACTCTGCTATCTCCTCGGCGCTTTTCTCGGTCTTGACGCGGTATTCGCTCCAGCGCTCCTCCGACCAAAGTTCGATCCGATTGTAAAGCCCAACCAGTACCGCGTCCTTGGCGATAGCGGCGTGTTTGCGCAAATACTCCGGGACAAGGATTCTCCCCTGCCCGTCAATCTCGGCTACCACCGCGCCGCCCAAAAGGTGTCTGGCGAAAGCGCGGGAGTTGGCCCGATTAATGGGTAGAGCTGAAATCTTCGAAGCCAGCTTCTCCCACTCCTCCAGCGCGTAAAGGTAAAGTGATCCGTCCAGGCCGCGTGTTACTACCACACCTCTTTCCAACGATTTGCGGAATTTAGCCGGGACGGCGATCCGCCCCTTTTCATCCATTGCGTGCTGATATTCGCCTATAAACATAGTCTTGGCTGACCAGAGTTATTCACACTTTGAATAACTTATCCCCACTTTTATCCACAATTCACCACTTGAGTTTCATAATACGCCACTGTTCCACATTGTCAAACACTTTTCACGCTAAAATTGAAGGAATCAAAAATTGGCTCAAATGAGCCAATTTTTGATTAGGCTAGCTTATTAATTCACAGTTTACCCCCATGCCATCAAAAACATTCCCGATCGCAACCGGGGATGTTTTTGGGCTTGGCTAGTGAGGATTAACCCAGCCTACTCCTCTTCCCACGAAAGCGTAACGTACTGATCGGAAGTCAAGGGAAAACTCGGCGGCGGAGCATAGAGTAAACTCCCGTCATAGTTGAGGTTGCGCGTCTGGTACCCGGTTCCGTCCGTATAGGCGAAACCGTATCGCTGGTTGGTCGCGATCATGCCCCAGAGCGTAATAGTCTGCCTTGTGTGATACGGAGAACAGCGCTGTGATCCGCCGCCGGGCGGGCGGTAATAGTGCCTTCCCACGCGCCCGTTTTGGGCAATGAGCGCTGCGTCAATTCTTAGATCACTGTCGCTTACCATGCCGATATTGACGTTGCCTTGCGCAATAAGACCAAGAACATCAGAGCCGTCGTAATTCGTATACAGCAAGTCGTCATTCACAATAATGTTTTTCCGAAACGGAGGATTATCCGGCAAAAAAGCCGCGACAATGGTGAGGCGGCCTCCATTGATTTGACCGTCAACAAAAATATCATCTTCAAGAAAGATAATACCGTTTGCGGGAAACGGATAATTCCCGATAAGCTGCTGATTTCGGATGCTCCACGTGCCCCAGCCCGATTGATTCTGGTTATTCGTGCAGCCCGACGGCGGATTCACGCGGCTTGTCACGCGATAGAGATCAAACGTATCATCGGCGCGCAAAACAATATGGTACCCAAGAGCCCCCGCGCTCGACCGGTAAAATCCGTTCGCCTCCGCGTCCGTTTTCATTTGAGCGAGATCTGCGGTGATCCCCGCAAAGTCCACCGCGGGCACGGGAAACTGTCTGCCGACTTCAAATACATCGGTTCTGGCGGGAACAGGAAGCGGCGGTAAAGGATCGGCTGGCGCGATGTGCGTATGAACGCCGAACTCGTTCCCTCCGCTGTGATCGGGATCGTTGTATGACGCAACGGCGCTCGAGACCATATTATGTGCAAGGCCGTCAAAGCGAATCCCTTGATTCGAATGAATCGGTCCAAAGACCTCGGTCCCAGAACCAAACCTCATAAAGTCGTTCGCCACCACCGCGTATTTCGCAATCGAGGGCTTTGCCAATTTCGCCGTAATCTTTCGCGCGAGCGATGTGTCGGCGTTTAAATTCCCAGCAGACTGGATAGACACAAGACTCGAACCTAAAGCGGGCGGGGTGATATTAAGAGAAAATTGGCCGATGATGTTACCGTCTTTGTCACGAAAATCGTGCACATACGGTCCGGCACTACCAGTGCCGTCCTGAAAATCGGACGGGGCGTGCGCCAAATGCCACCGGTAATAATCAATGCCAGCCTCTGCAGCCTGAAGAGCCTGTTCGCGGTTGAAAGTCTGGCGGGAAACTCTGATGCTAAGCGTCACCCAACTCGCAAACGAGCCCAAAAAATAAACTGCGATTGACCCAAAGACGATCACCTGTATGAGCACCTGACCTTTGCCGTACGCGCGCTCTTTTTTCGCGCCTTTAAAAATTCTTGGTCTTTCCTCCGGCATAGTAATTTATTGAAACCCGACAAGATTCACCCCGTTAGAAGCTTTAAGGTTATTCTCTTCTGCCATCATACCAATCTTTATGGGCGGCTTCGCCTTTAGTTTTACTATAATACCAGCTCAACTTTGAGCTTCTAACGGGGCTCATAAATTATCTTTAAGATTTCTCATGGAAATTTGAGTGGTGAGCGTCATGGGGCTGGGCGGCGCCGATGGATCTTTATCAATCATGATGGTGATTTTAATAAGTCGCACCGAAGACACGACAACCGGCTCCGCGAGAGATTGCGTCGTGCCGTCATAATCGGCGTCGTAGTAGTCAAAAACCGATACTGCGCCATTGGCGACATCGCGCACTAAATCACTCACGGTTTCGTTGGCGGGGTTATACGTAAGGGGGTCGCCCGAGGGTTTAATGACGCCCCTTTTTATGATTGCGCCGTTAAGAAAATACCTTACCCGTTCTTTCAGGGAATCGCCGTCTAAGTCACCATAAAAGGCAAACGACGAAGTTGCGGTCTCTGCGAGGGCGTAAGCGCCGATGCTTGAAGGAGAGGCGGTGCGTATTTCGGCGCTCATTGCCCTCAAGGCCCTTCGCGCCTCTTCTTGCGCGGCCAAACTGCTTGAAAAGATCCTGTTCAGCGAGAACACATCTTTCTGAAATGTGTATACCGCCACGCCTATCAGCGTTAAGATGAATACTCCCACGAGCGCTTCAATGATGGAAAAACCGGCACCGGAGTCCTGATAAATTTTGCGCGGTCGCTTCATTGCATTACGGCGATAAAATTACTTCCGACTGCTGCCACGGAGAAGAAACACTTACGGTATCGGCGAATGCCTGATAGCCATTTTTGGAAACAGTGATTGTGTAGTCACCGATCCCCAAACCGGTAAAGAGCACTTGGCCCGGCGGCACGCAGGAAGAGGTAAACGTAAATGAAATATCGGAGATGGTCGGCGTCCAGGTCGTACTGGCTGTCTGAAAAAAAACCTTATAGCGCAAATACCGGCCTCCGTCATGAAGCGAATTAATATTTTGATCGGCGAGAGTGTAAAACGTATTGGCGGTGCCGTCGGGACCCAGGAAATTCCAAGCGATTTTATCGCCGTTCGTTGCGATCTGGAAACGAACGCTCGACGCGCCAGTCTCCGGAGGCTGTGACTGCGGCTGCCAGAGAATTTGGTGGAAGTTGCTCGCAGAACCCGTATCAAAGGTGGAAGAAATCAGATACCCCGACGGCGCGTACTCATCAAACACTCTTCTTAAACGAAGCTCGCCCGGCGGGTTGCTAATCTCAATATTCCCGTCGGAATCAAAGTATCGAGCCGCATCCACAAAATCATTCTGCCCCGCCCCCCCAGACCAATCGGTCTGGCCGATAAAGCCGCGGCCCGTCGTTTGCGTTGCATCGTACCCCGCGGGCCCTTCGAGCCGTACCGCTGCGTCCGAAAGCGGGAGTTGAGTGGAGGCATCCTTGACGGTCACCAAAACGCTTCTCGGGTCTTTAGGCGCAACAATCAGTTTAAAATCTTGATTGGCGTTTGGATTCAGCGTAAGCGGCAGGAGAGGAATGGCGCCGGCCAGGTCATACAATCCGTCGGTAAGCAGAAGATTGTAAGTATCCCACTCAAGGTTTGAGATTGTTTTCCCGCCGGCGCCGTCGGTGATGTGAACCGCGCCGTATTTCAGCACATCGGGACTGGTACCGATAAGCTTTGACCCCGCAAGGGAGAAATCTATGGAGGGCACGGCGACGCAAGTTTCACCAGTGCTGGAAACATTGATGGCGCTTACGCGATCAATCGCGAAACTTATTTGGGTAAGCTGCTGGATGGCGACGGTGGCGTGGGGTTTAACGGGGTTGGGATTTTCGGGAGCGCCGGTCTGGTATGTCCGGTCCGTTGAATATCCGGATTTCGATACGGTAATTTCATACGCCTCGGCGCCGGGAGGAGCATCTACGATTTGAAGCAGGCCATCGTTGTTTGTGGCGTCATCAATCACAATTTGAGGAGCGGCTTGATTATTTTCAATATGCACGTTGGCGCCCTGAACCGGCTGTCCCACCGCATCAAAAACGCGCACAAATAAGGCGCCGTTGGTTGAAGCAGACTCGAGGTTGCGCGGACCGACGTAAGTCGTAAAGCTAAGCGGCTTGAAATTGCGGCAAGCCGGGCAGGAAATCTCAAGCTCCGCGAGTTTATAGTCGGCCGGGGAAAGATCGTTGGGCGATCCGCCGATGGTGCCGTCAAACGGGTCGTCGATATTGCGTATGACTGTTTCCACCGTAAACTCCGTTCCGTCACGAACAAGATTTTGCATATGAGGAATCTTCCCGCTGGGAATGCCGCCGGCCACGCCTACGTCGTCATAAGAGAGGTTTCTTATAATTTCAAACTGCTCATTGGCAAGCGCCGTTGCCGCGACCTTGAGGCGCGAAGCCCGCACTGCATTCATCACCGCGCCGTATGCCTGATAGACGCTCACCGCAATTATCATAAATACGGCAACCCCAACCAAAGATTCTACAAGAGTGAACCCTGTTAGAAAATTACAGTTTTGACGATCTCGCAGAAGAAAGGCGGGCGATTTAATATGTCCCATATCAGGCAGTAATTCTTAGCAGATTTTCTAAACGGGGCGAAAATCAACTCCATTATACCAAAAATAAGGAACCCCCGTTAATAATAGACGCCGCGCGATTGGACGATGGGAGTACTACATTCCCATCGGCTATCTTTATCTGTACCGCCAACGGGGCCGGCGGCGTTCTAACGGGGCAAATCTCCTATCCCCCCTACCCTAAAAGACGAGGCTTCTGTATGTGAGGTAACGGCATCCTCCCTGCACTCCATAGCTATAACCCGTTCCAGCACACCGCTCCCTGCGGGGCGGGTCTGCAAGACGAAAACAGTCCCTGTTGCAACCGGGACTGTTTTCGTCTTGGTGGGCAGGGCAGGATTCGAACCTGCGTAGGCACAAGGCCGCCTGATTTACAGTCAGGTGCGATTGACCACTCCGCCACCTGCCCATTTAACTAAATCACGAATAACAAGGTCAAAATTACAAATCAAGTCGGAGCCACCTCTCGGATTTCCACCCCATTAGATGAGCCGAGCTCTATCTAGCGGGGCGGGTCGAGGACCTTCACTTTACAAAAGTGTTGCTCTACTTCACCCTCCCGCCTTTAAAGCCAGGGAGAGGAGTCGAACCCCCAACCTTCGCTTTACAAAAGCGCTGCTCTGCCATTGAGCTACCCTGGCAAAGGTGGGAGGGCAAGCTGAGCTACGTGGGCTCGGGCGACGGCGGGCAGGTCTGCCATTGGGCTACGCTAGCAAATTTTGCAGGCAAACTACACTTTGCGCTCTGCATCTGCAGCTTGAATCCTCCCCCCTTGATCTTCCCCCCGCTTTACAGACCTTAATTCTTCCCAGTACCTGGGATCAGATTCGAGCGCTTGCTTCTCTTTACGTTCCTCCGACTTCTCTTTTACATTCTGCAGTAAAGAGAATGAATACTGATCAATCTTAAAGAGAACCACGCGCAGACGGCGGATGGCTCTGGCGGAAAACGCCAGCAACGGACCCCAGTAAGCACCCCGCCTAATCCAAGAACGAATCCGCAGGACGCGGATATGCGCCCTGGACGACCCCTGGTCGAAATAATCATTTACGACTTCCCGCGGCGTTTCAAGAACCAGCGGGATTTTTCGCGTGATAATAAAGCTGATCCCCACCACGCTGGCCAAAAAAATAAATGAGAAAACAATTATCATCGTCATACTGATGGGCTTGCCGCCACGCCAAGGCGCAGTTACACTCCAAAACGAATAAATCGGCCGACCCTGATATTCTCGCCGAACTTGCCGACCGCTTCGTCAATCAAATCCTTCACGGTCTTGGCGGGATCCTTCACAAAGGGCTGGGACAGAAGCGAAATTTCCGAAAGCCGGGAGACCAGCTTACCTTCGATTATCTGGGCCGTAATTTCTTTCGGCTTACCCAGTTTCGCGACCTCTTCCTCAAACTCGCTGCGCTCTTTCGTGATAACCGCCTCCGGAATATCCTCGGTCGAGCGATATACCGGATTCATGGCAGCGATATGAAGCGCGATATCATGCGCCAGTTCGCGAAACGCCGGATTTCTCGCAACAAAATCCGTCTCCGAATGTAGCTCGACTAAAACGCCAAGCTTGCCGTTTGAGTGGACGTAAGCCTCAACAACGCCATCTTTCGTTTCGCGGGACGACTTTTTCGAAGCCATGCCGCCGAATCTTTTTTCAAGCATGGCAAGGGCTTTCTCAATATCGCCGGCGGCCTCTTCCAGGGCTTTTTTACACTCCATCACCGAAACGCCAGAGCGTTCTCGAAGTTCCTTTACGGTTTCAGATGAGATCATACTGCCTCTTCCTTTGCTTCCTTCTCTTGCGATTCCTTGTCTTGTTTTTCCTTTTCGGCTTTAGCGAGCAGGGCAGTTCGTTCCGCCTCAAGCTTGCCGGCGTCTAGCGCCGCCGCCATGCGCCCCGTCATATATTCTACCGCAAGCCGCGCGTCGTCATTCGAGGGGATCGGGTACTGGATCAATCGAGGATCGGTGTTGGTGTCGGCCAATGCGATAATCGGAATCTTTGTGCGTTTCGCTTCAGCCACGGCCGAATGATCATGCACGGCATCAATCACAACCATGGCGTCCGGCAAGCGTTTCAAAAGCCGCAGGCCGTCATAAACCTTGGCAAGCGACTGGTGCAGAATATCGATCCGCGCCCGTTCCTGCTTGGTATATTTTTCCAGGTCGCCGTTGGCTTTACGGCGTTCAATATCTTCCATCTCCGCTACGCGTCGCGAAATAACTTTGAAATTCGTCAGAAGCCCGCCAATCCAACGGGCTGTTACGAACGGCATGCCGGTGGCGGCAGCGGATGCCTCAACTGCCTTTCTTGCCGATGGCTTGGTGCCTACCCAAAGTACCAGCCCGCCGCGAGCTGCCACGCCTCGCAGAAACGCCTCGGCTTTAGCCAGATACTCCGATGTCTTTACGACATCAATGATCTCAATGTTATTCCTAGTCGTAAAAATCAGCGTCCGCATCGCCGGATGGGTCTTGGATTTTACATGCCCAATATGCACCCCAGCCTTCATGAGGGCTTGGAGTTCCGCTTGGGATTCATCGGAAAGCTTCAATTCTCTGATATCTTCAGCCTGAATCATGCCTGCCTATGGTACCCGAGAATAAGCCGAATGACAAGTGTTCTCGCCTGATAGCCCGATAGACCTTTACATCGGCAACAAAACCATATAAAATACGCTGGTTATGAAAAAGGCTATCCATCCGGCATACTTCCCCCAAGCGACTATTGAGTGCGCCTGCGGCAATAAAATCAAGACAGGCTCGACCAAAGAACGAATCGAGATTGAAATTTGCGCGCATTGCCATCCCTTCTACACCGGCAAAGAAAAGATGATAGATGCCGCGGGGCGCGTGGAGAAATTCCGCGAGAGGTTGAAGAAAAAGAAGACTCGATAGCTTTCTGGAAAACGCCCGAAATCCCCAGCGCGGATTTCGGGCTCGCCATTCTCCTCACATCCATTCGGGAACCATGCTGTATCGTCGAATGAGCGTTTCCAGAAAAGCTATCTTCGTCCAGTAACTTCCCAAGGTAACCCTCTGGGTTTTTATTCAATTAAATATCATGGACGCCAACAATATAAAAACAGAACTAGATGAACTTTTAGCCAAGCTCTCCGACCCAGAGTTTCTTTCGAGCGCCCAAGGCGAAGCTAAAAAGGCCGGCGCCAGGATCCAGAAATTGCAGCGGATGCTGACAGCCCATGAGGCCTTAAAAAACACCGAGAACGAACTCCGGGCTCTTGAGGATCTGAAGAAAGAATCCGGGGCAACCGATGAAATCGCCGCCCTTGAAGCCGAGATTGCGGCTAACGCCGAAGCCGCCAGAGCTAAAATCGCGGAGCTCGAAAACGAAAATGTCAGCGCTCCCCCGCCCTCCGATATGATTATGGAGATAAGGGCCGGTGCTGGCGGCAACGAAGCATCGCTCTTCGCCGCGGAATTATTTTCACTATACTCAAAGTTTGCCGAACGGCGCGGCTGGGAAGTAAATATAATTTCCAAATCGGAATCGGAGGCCAGCGGCTACAAAGAAATCATTTTTGAAATAAACGGCCAAGACGCCTATAAGACCCTGCGCTACGAGTCGGGGGTACATCGAGTACAACGCATTCCCATAACCGAAAAGCAAGGACGGATCCACACCTCGACCGCTTCGGTCGCGGTCTTGCCGCAGGTAAAAGACATTGACGTGGAACTGAGACCCCAAGACATCAAGGTGGAATTTCATAAATCCTCCGGCCCGGGCGGGCAGAACGTCAATAAAGTGGAAACGGCCGTCCGAATCACGCACCTCCCGACAGGCTTTGTCGTCGGTTCGCAAGAAGGACGCTCGCAATTAAAGAACCGCGAACGCGCCATGTCTCTTCTCCGCGCGAGAATCTACGATATCCGGCGCCAAACCGAAGAGAAGAAACTAGCGGCGGAGCGCAAATCCCAGATCGGAACCGGAGACCGCTCCGAAAAAATCCGCACTTACAACTTCCCCCAAGACCGCGTTACGGATCACCGCATCAACGAGAGCTGGCATAACATCGAATCGATCATGGAAGGAAAAATCGACGACATAGTCGCGGCGTTTCAAACTAAATAATCTAGCCTCCAGTTGCTAATCTCCAAGTTCTAATCTCTTAGCTCTATTTATTAGATTGCCCGTTCAATATCCTGCGATAACGAATAGACACGGTTGGCATACGAGATGCAGGCATACCGCGCGCTGCCGCTCGCGGGACAGTTTGGTCTGCCGCTGATATAAGTGCGAGCCGCGGCGATCTCGCCTGTTTTAGTCTTGGATTTTGCGCCCGAATCGGCCAGAAAGAGACCCGCCGCCGTAAACGAGTCCTCGACTACCCAGGGACTGGCAATTGATCTCCCCACGATCTCGGCTACCCGTCCGTTAAAAAGAAGCCAAGTGGTCGGAATGAACTGCGCCGGTCCCATGGCGCCGCCGCAGCCATAATTCGGTTTTCTGGAAACTGGCATTTTATCCGGATCGAGCCCAAGCTCTCCGGTAATTTGAAAAAATGCGGCTTTTTGCTTTTCGGCTGTCGTTCGCCTGCCGAGATTTACGTAGCAGTCATACATATCGGTTTTCCAGTTGCCCGTCCCCAGATTGCTGCCGACGGTAATCTGTCCGTTTTCGAACTGCCTGCCAGTTTCTACCTCTAAAAGCGCTAAAAGGAAAGCTACCCTGATGCCAACACGGTCCGCCGCCAGTCTCGCGTACTTCAGAGCTTCTTCCGCCGTGATTCCTGTCTTTTCTAAATAAAACAGCTGGTTGCGAATGGCGGCGATGTCGGTCTTTTTCTTTTTGAGCAGTTCTTGGAACAGCGACTCCTTGCCCTGTGTCAGTTTCAACAACTGATCGCGCTCTAGGCGTTTTTGCCCAAGCCCGCGCTTATCAACTTCTTGGATTGCTTTGGCTTGCTGCTGCTCTTCGCGGAATTCTTCCAGCTCCGCCTTTTCTTTTTCAAGCTTAATCTTACGCTCGCGAAGCCCATCCAGTGTTTCTTGAATTTTTTTCTGCAACGACTCGAGGCTATTCAGCGCACCGAAAAAGTCCGACAGGTTGTCATTGGAGAGCATGATCTCAACCAGATTATCGTCGCTTCGCGCCGCAAGCTCGCGCACCGAGCCAGCCAGTTCCCGCTGTGACACGCTAATCTCTTTAATTAACTCTTTGATCGTGACGGACTTTTTTACAATATCAGTTTCAGTCTGGCGAATAACAAGCGTGAGTCTCCTAATCTCAAGCTCGCGTTGGCGGATCTGATTGTCCAAAAGTTTCAGGTCGTTCTTCAGCGTCCGCGCCTCAGCTTGCACCGACTGGATAGTTTTATCAATGGCCTCTGCTTCGCGTTCCAGGGCTTCTAGCTGTCTTGTCAAAGTCTCGCGATCAACCGTGCCGTTTGATTCTTGCGCCCCGATAACCGCGGGAAAAACTAAGATAACGGTCATCAATACGGTAATGATGCCAAGACTCCAATGATAATTATTTTTTGTAATTAAACTAGAACCCATACCAAAAACAAAACCGCTACCAGTTAAAAACCCGGAAGGCCAGAGGCTACGACTTTATTATACTAAACTCGCACCTAGCTGTATGTATGACGTTTTTTGCCTTGACGCTGACAAGCCCCAGATCTATTCCTCCGCGGCCTTTTCCGCGGCCTCTTTTTCAGCTTCAACCTTCAAATCCGCTTCGCGTTCGGTCTCAACCTGAACGGGAGCCGCCGGCTCCACTCCTTCCAAGGCTTTTAATTCCTCTTCCGAGCGCGGAGCCTCCACAAGCGTTATGACATCATCCTGCTCCGCGATAATTTTAACGCCGCTAGGCGCCGTAAGATCGCCAATAGTAATTCGATCATTGACGTGTTCGAGCTTATGCAGGTCAATCTGAATGGTATGCGGCAAGTCTTTGGGCAGGGCGGAAATTTCAACCTCATGCATGACCCTAACCAAAATCCCGCCCTCAGCTTTAACTGCGGATGCCTCCCCAACAAATTCAAACGGTACTTTGGCGCGAATTTCTTTATCCATGCGCACCGAAAGAAAATCAGCATGGATCGGCAAGCCCGTTAAGGGATCAACCGCCACATCGTGAATCAGCACGTTATGCTGCTTCCCCCCGACAAGAAGGTTAACCAGCGACGACTCACCGGCCGCCTCAAGCACTTTTTGGAAAGACTTCAACGGCACCGCGAGCGCCACCGAAGCCGTCTCTGCGCCGTAAAGCACTGCAGGCAAAAGGCCGCCCTTGCGGATGGTTTTTGACCTTTTACCTAATACTTCGCGCTTTTCCGCCTGTAGTTCGATGGGCATATATACTCAAAGTAATTTAACATAAGACGCCTGGAAATAAAAGAGCCCGGCGCTATCCTGACGTGATAGCGCCGGGCCGTTGCTCCAGTGAGACGCGCGTCTTTATCAGACCGCCAGGACCTTCTTTACCCAGTCGAAAAGCTTGTTAATCTCGAACTTGTCGACGACCTTATCCGGAATGTCGCCCTTCGGGCTACAGCGGATTTCATCTTCCGGATAATGACTGGCAACCAAAATGCGTGGCCGATTCGGGAGAGCGGCAGCCTCTAGCACTACTGCGCCGCCAATCCCCCGCCAAGAAGTTACGACCACGCGAGGCTGACCCTCCCGAAGGGCCTTGGCAACATCAGTACCCGGCATCACCCAGTGAAACTCACAGCGCTCCAGGAGTTGGTGCTTAGCCGCGAGTTCGGCGAGTTCCGCCAAGACTTCCGGACTTGATTCGAAGAAAAGAACGTCAGGCATTGAGCTTCACCTCCTCGCTGGTTGGGATTCTATGTTATCAAGAAACTCGGACGCTTCATCGGCGATATCCGACAGGGAATGCGGTTTGTGGAAGATACGATCAACGGTACAAAGCGCGCTTCCCAGCTCCACGGCCGTAACGTCCAGGATAGTATAAAGCCAGAACCCCGGCCGCAGTTCGCATACCGCGCGCGCTTTATGTATGACCGTTACTCCAATGCTTACCCACTCGGTTATGATGAGCCGCGGAGAATGTTCAATCAGCTCCCGCTGAATGAAAATATCCTGCCCAAGCCCGCCATTGCGTTGCAATAGATAAACGGCATGCGGGATTTGCCTGCGGCCGAAGACCTCTCTGGCCGCCTCGCAGACGGAGTCGCTGATGTCAAACACCACAACGGGCGTCTGGCGCATATTTTCATCCCCTTTCCGGTCGTATGTGTTCGTTCATTGCACGGGATTCGCCGGCGCTTTATTTTCAAGAACCGCGATGATATTTTTGGCCGCGACCTCGCCCATCTTCTGGCGAGTATCTTCGGTCGCGGATGCAATATGCGGCGTAACAATTACGTTGTCAAGGTCTTTTAGCGTGGGGTCCATCGCCGGCTCGTTTTCAAAAACATCCAACGCCGCCCCTTTGATGACTTTATCGCGGAGGGCTTCGGCGAGCGCATGCTCATCCACGATCGGCCCGCGCGAGGTGTTTACGAGATAGGCCGTTGGTTTCATCATGCGGAGCCGCTCGGCATTGATTAGATGCTTGGTGGTCGGTAATAGCGGAACGTGTATCGAGATAAAATCCGCTTCTTTTAAAACGGCCTCCGGAGTTTCTCTAAATTGGGCCTCAATTTCCTTCTCAAAATTCTCATTCCGCTTCACATCGTAATACAGCACGCGCATATTGAATCCCTTGGCGCCATGATGCGCCACCAGCGATCCAATCCGCCCAAGCCCCAAGATGCCAAGCGTTTTATGCGATAAATCAGTACCGAGCAATAATTCTGGTTCCCAGCCAATGTACTTCCCCGCCCGCATGAATTTATCGGCCTCCACTACGCGATGCGCAATCGAAAGCATCAGAGCGAATGCGTGTTCGGCTACAGTTTCGGTTAAAACATCTGGAGTGTTCGTAACAACGATGCCAAGTTCTTTTGCCGCCGCGACATCAATATTGTCATAACCGACAGCGTAATTGGCTATAATCCTCACGGACGGCTTCCAAGCCGCCAAAACATCGCGCGTAACCTTGTCCGTAAGCTGGGCAAGAACGGCATCCGCGCCGGTTCCGCCGGAAATCAACTCGTCCGGAGTTAAAACCCGATCATGCGGGCTAATAACAATCTCATGCCCCGCCGACCGCAGCATCTCGATCCCGCGATTGGGAATTTTACGCGTTACAAAAATCTTCATAATTCACTGATTCTTAAATAATTTTAACTTCTCCATTATAAGACTCTTTAATACCTCGCGCGCCGAGGCATCAAACTTATACGGCGCAGTCTCTCCCGGTTTCTCCGACAATTCTTTGCGCAGCGCCTCGGTATAAGCCACTCTAATATCGGTATTAATGTGAATATTGGCAATTCCGGCAGCAATCGCGGCTTTGATTTGATCCTCGGGGATGCCGGATCCCGCATGGAGTACAAGTGCGACTTCTTCGGGAACTGCCGCGCGAATCGCGCGAATGCGCTCAATATCGAGCGCGGGCTCATCAAGGGAAATTCCGTGAATATTTCCTACTGCAATTGCCAAGCGGTTTACCCCGGCCGCCTCAACAAATTTTTTTGCCTCATCGGGATTTGTATAGTCCTCGGGTTTCACTTCGATTTTTTCTTTTTGAATCTTCGAATCTCCGCGCAAATACCCGAGTTCCCCTTCAATTGAAAATTGAAAATTGAAAATTGAAAATTTCGAACGCGCATATTCCACAATATCGCGCGTTCCGCGGACATTTTCCTCGAACGGCAACGCTGACAAATCAATATGAATCGAATCGTACCCAGCGTCAATCGCGCGCTTGGCCGCCTCAACGCTCTTGTGGTGATCCGCGTTTAAAAAAACAGGAATTCCAAACTCGACGCGAAATGCATCCCGAAGCGCCACCGCCTCAAGATACCCGAGATGTTCCGCCTCGCCCTCGGATGTTCCGATGATCGCGGGAGCGCCGACTTCTTTCGCCGCTTCGACAATTGCCCGCATCTGATCGGATTCAGAGGCGTTAAAGTGGCCGGCGGACCAGTGTTCTTTAGTTGCTTTCGATAAAATTTCTTGCAGACTCATGCAAATTCTTAATTTACAATTCTCAATTTCCAATGAATCTTCAATGATTCAATGTTCAAATGTTAGGCCCATTTGAACATTATGCCTCAACTGAAAATTGTAAATTGAAAATTAATTCATCAACTGCGGTCTATAATCCTCCGGCGCTTTGGCAAGATACTCCTCAAGCTGCTCGCGCGTTAAAAGTCCTACCCGCGCCCCGATCTGCTGTACCACCGACATTGAATTTACCGGCCCCCATTGAAGAGCTTCAGGAACACTCTTGCCAAGCGCCAGTGCCACCGTGAATGTCGAGGAAAATGCGTCCCCTGCACCCGTGCGCTCAAACGGCGGCTTAGGATCAGGATAAGCCGGCAGGAACCACGCCTCGCCGCCATCGTAACCGTCGTATGCATAAGCGCCTTTCGGGCCGTCTGATATGACCACGATCTTCGGCCCCAATTCGTGAATCCCGCCTAGAAGCTTCCTTATATCGTGCTCCGCCGTTCCCAGGATTCTCTGCGACTCCTCTTTGTTGCAGAAGAAGGCGTTGGTGCGCCGATAGATCCCCGCCAGCTCGTCCCTGCCTAGTTTTATCTGAAAAGTGCCGGGCTGGAACGCGAGTTTAACGTTAGGATGGTCGTGTAGATATCTTTCGATTTCGTAGTGGAACGGCAGAGAATTAGAGCCTAAGGATGAAAGGTAAATCCATTTCGGATCGTCAATATCCGGAAGCTTATAGTTATACTCCTCATGCTTCACTAAAATAGTCCTGTCGTCCTCAAACCACAAGACGTAGTGGTAATTAGTTTTTTCGCCGGCGTTGACTCTGACAAATTCAGTAC
>Ga0209542_10006374_pt1 | contig 22997 bp, 23 predicted proteins | sample RifCSPhighO2_01_FD_184028 | JGI IMG/M metagenome (GOLD analysis project Ga0209542, IMG submission 184028) | Soil microbial communities from Rifle, Colorado - Rifle CSP2_plank highO2_0.1 (SPAdes) (version 2) | ecosystem: Environmental > Terrestrial > Deep subsurface > Rock core/Sediment ... | reverse complement strand
ATGAGTTTATTAAAAGATACAGTTATGAAACTTTAGGTTTAGATAGCCAAATGACCGAATTACAGGCAGCATTCGGTTCAAAACAAATAGATAAGCTGCCTGGCTTTGTGAGTGAAAGAGAATCTCAGTTCGAAGAAATGACTGATCTTTTTTCTGAATATGGATTCTTCAATCTTCCAGAATCTTCCAAGAACGCAAAACCAAGCTGGTTTTCTTACCCTCTATCAGTCAAAGAAAGCGCACCATTTAATCGCTCACAATTTGCCAGATATGCCACTTCAAATAAAATAGAAATTAGACCGTTAATGTGCGGAAATATAACCTTACAAAGACCATTTCAAAGAGCTGAATACAAGTCATTAGACAATGGAAACTTCCCAATAGGTGATGATATAGACCAAAAGGCCTTATTTATTCCTTGTTGGGGAATGCCTGCTGAACAGAGAGTAGACTATTATGCAAAACTAATGAGCTTTCTTAGCAATTATAAATAAGATCCTATATAATCGGAATAAGTTTTCTTAAAATATTCTGGGGATAGATATTTTTTCTCTCTTTTAAAAATTCAGGAAGGAGTTTTTTATTGACCAGAGTTTTTTTAATGCTATTCTTACTCTCTTTGAACAAAGCTTCAGCTTGGTCTTTCGAAAGCGAACATTTGTAAGAATAGTAGATGGCAAAATAAGATCCAAATGGCTCTTTTTGGATCTCAATATAAATTGGACTAGGATTTGCTTGTAGGTGTTTTTCTTCTATTCCAATCTCCTCATAAATTCTTTTTGTAAGCCTATCCAAAGGGTCTTCCAAGAAAGGGACAAGTCCGGCAGGAAAATCCCAGTAATTTTTATAAGCATAAACTTTATTGTCTCTTTTCATTAAGATAATATAATCCTTTTCAATCTCAATAATTCCATTGGTGCTCACTATAAAAGGAAAGGGTTTTTTATCAAATCTTTTCAAAAGTAAGTCAAAAAAATTAAAATCAGAACACTCCGCAATAACTTTCTCCCCATCTTTTCTGTATGAAGTGCACACAAGTATCTTTCCATTGTAAAACCCTTTTTTCTTTAAAGATTCATCGGTTAATTTAGTCTTTCTTGGAATAAGCAGGGGTTGAAAATCATAATTACCTTTGTTAATGCTAAGAGAAGAAACGTTTTCAATAAGCGGATTCATAAAATCTATGATTAATGAACACTTATAAATTTAATTGGAAAGATTTAAAAGCAGATTATATCCTAAATAAAAATGGAGAAAACGAATAAAAGAAAGGAGATCTTGATAACCGGAGGTCTTGGTTTTATAGGCAGTACTTTAGCAAGGAAATATGCTAATGAAGGCCATAAGGTCACAATAGTATCGCGATCTGATAAGAAGAAGACAAACATTAGTGACATAGAAAAGGAAGTCACAATAACGTTAAAAGATATTAGAGATATAGGGATGGATGATGTTGCGGGCAAGGATTACATATTTCATTTTGCGGGAACAGTAGATAATTATGCGGTTAAAGAAGGGAATCCTTATGAAGATATAAATATTAACTGTACCGGAACAGTTGCTCTATTGGAAGCATGCAAGAATTATAATAAAGAAGCAAGGATTATGTTAGCAAGCACCTTTTTTGTAAATGGAAATCCTACCAAGTTGCCAGTCACTCCAGAGTCTCCATGCAATCCACTTGCCCTTTATCCAGCAACAAAACTTGCTGCTGAGCATTTTTTCCACATATACAACAAGGTGTCTGGCTTAGATACTTTGGTCGCTAGGTTTACAAACGTATTTGGACCTTATGAACAGGGAGATAACCGAAAAAAGGCTGGCTTTAATTTTCTAATAAATCAGGCACTCAGAGGAGAGGAGATAAAATTATACAACAATGGTGATTTTGTTAGAGATTATATTTATGTAGATGATGTAGTTGACGCATGCCGAGTAATAGCAGAAAAGGGCAAGACAAATGAGACTTATTACATTGGAAGAGGAGAATTTATAAAATTCAGAAAGTTAATAGATATAATTGCTTCTATTATACCGGATACTAAGGTAATCGGAGTAAATCCTCCAGAATTTCACAAAGCGGTCGGAATTGCCAATTTTGTTGCAGATGTTTCTCCTATTAAAGAATTAGGATGGGCTCCTAAGGTCTCTTTAGAAGAAGGGATATTAAGAACAATTAATTTTTACAGAAGTGCCCAAAAAAGATTGTAAAAAGATTATTAAATAACACTTTTCATAGATTGGTATGAATGCTTCGATTACCATTCCTGCTTATAAACCGGATAAGAAGATACTTAATAAGTTGATTTCATCTATAAAAACTCAGAAGTTAGATGGCAAACTAGAGATTATATTGGTTGATAGAAGAGAAGGATTTGCTAGACAGATGAATTACGGAATAAATAAGTCAAAATATGACATAGTCATTATGCTGCCGCAGGATTGTATACCTAAAGGAAAGAACTGGGCAAAAAATCTAATTGAACCATTTAAGGATAAAAAAATTATAGCGGCAGTTTCCCAAATAGAATTCCCAGATAAATTATGGGATAGTATGTCTCTGCTAGGCAAAGCATTATTAATAAAGGAGAAAGGCACAATTACTTCTCTTCTGGATGGCAAAGGCGGAGCATACAGAAAAAGCACGATGAAAAAGATAGGATTGTTTGATGAAAAGAATTTTAGAACTGCCGGAGAAGATTTTGATACATATATGAAAATAAGAAATTTAGGAAAGATAGCATATCCAGATGCAACAATAATTCATATGCATCCGACAAGTTTTAAAGATAGATTAAGAAAAAACCGTCAATATGCAAACGGTTACGGTGCTCTTGTCAGAATCTATGGGGCAGATATGCATCATTGGTACATCGGAATAATCAACGCACTCCCCATATTAGGTATTTTCTCTGTAATAGCAAGCTATCCATTCAAAAAAGGATTAGGCCTATTTCTTCCATTTTGTCTTGCATCAATAATAAATCATCCATATTATATCTATGGTTTTTGGAAAGGTTTTATTATGAAAAGGCAGACAATTTAATATGAAAAACTCAAAATATGACCTAAAAGATATTTCAGTCATTATACCTTCATATAATAGATCGGATGATCTAAAAATAACACTAAAATCTTTCGGAAGCAGTTTAAAAGGATTGCATGAAGTGATAATTATAGACCAAAGTACTAACGATGAGACTGAAAAGCTTGTTAAATCAATTAAAAATTCAAAAATAAAATACTTTAGATCAAAAGTTCCCTCCCTGACAAAATCAAGAAACATAGGTATAAAGAAAGCATCAAAAAAAGTAAAGATAATAGGATTTTTAGATGATGATGTCTCACTCAGCAAAGGATATTTTGAAAATATTTGCGGTGCTTTTGATAATGAAAGAATAATGGCTGTATCTGGATGGTATCTTCCCAGGATAAAGATAAATAAATTTGACATCCTCGTGAAGAAGATTTTCTTTTTAGAGCATTTTGAACCAAAAAGAGCAAGAGTATTATCTGTTTATGGTGCAACATATCCCTATTCTTTAAAGGATTCTATAAAGAGCGAATGGATTTCCGGTTTCAATATGTTTTTTAAAAAAGAGGTATTTTCAGAATTTACATTCGATGAAAATCTTAAAAAATACTCTCTTGCAGAAGATTTCGACTTTACTTACAGAATAAGCAAGAAGTATCCGGGGTCTTTAATAATAACTCCTAGAGCCAAGATAGTCCATCGTGTTTCAAATATCGAACGGATGCCTGCTGAAAATATTTCTTATATGAATCAGATTAATCACTTCTATCTTAATTTTAAAAATTTTAATTCCAATACTAAGGAAAGATTAATATTTCTGTGGTCTGTTATGGGGATATCTTTTCTGCGAACTATGCAATTCATAAAAACCAGAAAAATAAAGGATGCCCTGAAACTTAAGTTCTTTGTCAAATCATTGTTTTATTGCATAAAAAATTTAAGAAAGATAAAGATGGGTAAACTAGAAATACCGCAACAATCTATTTAAAGTAAAATTTACAAAAAGGAACATGTTAAGAAGAATCCAAAAGGGCATTTACATGTTTCTCGTTAAATACAGAGTATTTCATCCTATTTTATTTAAGATTCTCATTAGAAAGAAGTTTTTAGAAAAGGACTTTGATTCTTTGGTGAGAAATTATTCCAGAAAAAATAAAGATTTCTTATTTGTTCAAATAGGTGCAAATGACGGAATCAAGGCGGACCCCATATATCTTTATGTAATAAAATATCACTGGAAAGGAATTCTGGTTGAGCCTGTTAAATACATATTTGAAAAATTAAAGAAGAATTATCAAGGTATAAAAGGTCTTAATTTTGAAAATGCCGGGATTGGGAAAAAAGATGGATACAATCGTTTTTACAGACTAAAAAGAATGGAAGGTCAAAATATGCCTTTATGGTACGATGAGATAGGTTCGTTTGTCAAATCAAATGTTCTAAAGCATAAAGATAAAATGAAGAATATAGAAGATTACTTGATGGTGGATAAAGTGCCTTCTTTAACTTTAATTTCTCTATTTAAGAAATATAAATTAAGAAAGATAGATTTGCTTGTTATTGATGCTGAAGGATTCGATTACCATATTGTTAAACAGATACCATTTAAAAAAATAAAACCTTCCATAATAGTCTATGAAAGCAGGCATTTAAGCAAAGCTCAAAAAAAAGAATGCCTGACATTATTAAGGAAAAATGGATATTCTATCATGGAGCTCACTGATACGGTTGCATTTGTGCCGATAAATTAAAGTATTTAAACAGTAATTCTTAATTATATTCATGTCAAAAAAAGAAACCTCAAACTCTTTAAGGCTGCTAGTCAAAACCTCAATAGTAATATTCTTTACGGTAATTATATCAAAGTTATTCAGCTATTTGTACAAGGTAGTAATCGCCAGAAGCTTTGGCCCAGAATTATACGGCACCTACTCAATTGCAATTATTGTTTTAGGTTTGTTCGCAAGCATCGCAATGCTAGGATTTCCAGAGGGGATAACTAGATTTGTATCATATTATAGAGGGAAAAAACAGGAAAGTAAGATAAAGCACACAATCAGATTTTCCCTTTTAGTTCTAGTTTTGTGCAGTATTATTGCAGGCTTAATTCTCTTCCTTTCTTCCAGAGTTATTTCGATTGATTTATTCAAAAATGAGAGTTTAATATATTTTCTTAAAGTTCTCAGCATATCTCTTCCATTTTCTGTCATTTTCACAGTAATCATATCTTATCTTAGAGCAATTGGAAAGATAAAATCATACGCTATGTTAAGCAGCCCTATTCAGAATGGTTTGAAGCTTGGAATATTATTAGCACTTATCTTTTTCAGCTTAGGAGAGAAATCTGTAGCATTATCTCAGACAATTGGTATGATGATATTAACTTTGATATCATACTTAATTGCAAGAAAAAGCCTTATTTCGTTATTTAGAAAGAAGGATTTGAAAGGAAAAGAGAAAAAGATTATTGAAAAAGAGCTTTTCTATTATTCATGGCCACTTATATTTGTAGGCCTCTTATACGGTCTTTTCTATTGGACAGACTCATTAGTTCTAGGCTATTTTCTGGATGCTAAAGTCGTGGGCCTTTACAATGCAGCAGTTACCTTAGTTTCCTTGTTTGCTATTGCTCAGGATTTGTTCATTCAGCTTCTCTTGCCGCTTCTGACAACAAAATATGCGGAAAACAAGACACAAGTCATTCGAGATACAACAAAGCAAGTGATGAAATGGGTTTTCATGATTAACATCCTGATATTTGCAGCACTTATCTTATTCCCAGGCGTGATAATCAACCTATTATTTGGGGCAGATTATATTTTAGCGCAGCCAGCTCTTAGAATATTATCTTTCGGAGCATTATTTTCAGGATTTTTAGGCCTATTTCTGACCTTGCTCTCAATCAAAGGAAAAACCAAGACGATTCTAGTAGATTATATTATCTTCACTATTTTCAACTTTGTTCTTGACGTTATACTTGTAAAGACGTATGGAATAAGTGGTGCAGCTATGGCAACATCAATAACTTGGATATTATTTATGTTTGTAGTTCTCCTGCAGATTAAAAAGAGCTACGGTTTTTTCCCGATAAAAAGGGATATTCTTAAAATAACTGCCATTGCTGGGATTCTTGTAATTATCGCCTATATTGTACAGGACTACTTTGTAGCCACCCTCCCAGTGATTATTCTTTTTGGATTAATATTTTTAATAATCTACATTTTAGTTTTATTCCTGACAAAGAGTTTTGATAAGGAAGATTTATCTATTCTAAGATCAATAAAAGATAAGATACTAAATTATAAGAAAAATTAATGGCTAGAAAAATATCTCTTACGAGAATATTCTACTGCATCATCATAATCTATTGATCTTACTTCCGACAATCCACAAATAGAACACTTTCTTGCCATCTCAACTGGTAAGTCTTTTCTTTGTTTGTAGCTATCAAATTCGTGAGGACATTCATTTCTTAAAGATTTTAATTCTTGAATTATCGGAGTATTTAAGTATCTATTTTTAACATCTTGCATTTTTCTTTCATATTCTTGAGCCCTCTTAGTATTGAAAATATAAGATAACAGTCCCGGTTGACGATTAATTCTTTTAAATTCAGCCATTTCTTTTTCAAAGGCTGGCTGAAGCTCTTCATCTATCTTTGTCTGCAATTTAGAACATCTTCCCACTATTTCTTCTATTGAATGTGTTGTCATTACAACAAAGATATTATATCTATTTATAAATCTATTCTTTTTGCCACTCTCAAGTTACTTTATTGCTTCTACCTTGTATCCCATAGACCATTTTCTTCTTTTGTCAATAAAGTCAAGATGGAAAAGAATAAATGAAAAAATCACCTTAAATAATACCGTATCAATAATCGATAATGGTATGTAAATTATTTTATTATCTTTCCATTGTTCAACAATACTATTAAACCTTAAAGAATCGGCAAGATATCTGAAATAACCTCCCATAGGTTTTATCTTAAATTTTCTGAACCCAGATTTATTTAATAGGCTTGCAAGCCCATATTTTGTATAATAAAAGTAATTATAAGGCTCTTGATGCAGCATCCAGCCCTGGGGTACTGTAATAAACAACTTTCCTGATTTTTTTAGAATTCTACGCAATTCATTCATTACTTTCTGGGGCTCTTCCACATGTTCTAATACCTCTGTGCATAGGATTGCATCATATGAATTGCTCCTTTTTGGAATTTTATCCAGACTGCAAGTGAAATCTAAGATATTATGAGGATCAACAAAGTCCGTTGCCTCATATGCGCAATGGCTGAAAAAAGTTTTATATGGACAAGGTCCTGCACCTGCATCGAGTATTTTAGATGAAGGAGCAAGTCCCTTTGCTGCGGACATGACAAATGTCTCTATTTCATACCTTCGCGGGTTAAATCTCAAACGAAGAGATTTGGGAAATATGTTAATTATTTTCTGAACCCAGATTTTTCTTCCCGTCACTCTATCAATCGAAGCCATATAAATTTAAAAGAAGTAATTGGTATTTAACTTTATCCTTGCAATGGAAGTTTTATAAATATCAGTAACTTCATTTGATAAATAAGAAAATGAAATATGAAAATATCCTAATCACTGGGAGCTCTGGAAAGATTGGAAAGGCATTGCTTTCATCAGAACTAGGCAAGAGAAAAATCTTAGCTCCTAGCAGAGATGAAATGGACATTACCAATGATAAGAAAGTTTCGGCATATTTTGAAAAAAATAAGATAGATGCAGTTATTCATTGTGCGGCTATGACCAATGGCAGAGAATGTGAGAAAAATCCAGAGTCTGCAATCAAAGCCAATGTCATTGGAGCGTCAAATGTTGTTCAAGCAGCATTGAAGAGTAAAGCTAGATTTATTTACATGTCAACTGATTATGTTTATCCCTGCGTCAAGGGGCCTTACTCAGAGAAGGACGAGACAAATCCTTTTACAGTATATGGTTGGACTAAACTGGAAGGTGAATATGCTGTGAAAAAATCAGAGAACTATTGTGTAATCAGAACAAGTTTGCTGGATACAAAGAAAATAACTTTTGACACGGCTCCTACCGACGCATATGTTTCAAAAATACCTCTTGAAGAGCTTGTTGAGGCAATAATTTTTCTTCTTGACAGCAATTTCGTAGGAATAATCAATGTAGGCAGGGAACGCGCAAGTCTTTATGATATCTATAAAAAATATAAACCGGATATTAAGCCAGTAAGCATCAAAAGTATACCTAAAGAACAGCAAAGAGCAGTTGATTCGTCTTTAGATATCACTCTTTGGAAAGAGATAAGTAAGAAAGATAGTATTAAATAGTCTATTTTTATACCAAAAATATGGCAATTGAGAATGTAATATATCAACCGAATTTTGATTATCATGAGAACCCTGAAAGGATAATAGCAACTCTTGTAAATGGAGATATACCCGGATTTTCATCAGAGCATATCAAATTGGCTAAATTCAACAAAAGCACAGAATTGGCAAACCACTGGAGAGAGTACTCTGAATTATATGGAGTAATTGGGAAAGCATCATTTACTCTTGAAGATATAGAAACAAAAGATAGAAGATTATACCCTCTAAAGACTGGAGATAGGCTTTTAGTTCCTCCAAGGGTAGCTCTAAAAATTGAAGCTCAGGAAGGAACTATAATTATTGCTTGTTCTGAAAAATTAACTTCAGAAGAAAAGACTCATAAGTATAGAATAGAGTAATTATTAAAATATTTTATTGAAAAAGTCAGAGATTTTTGTCAATCTTTTATCTTTAGCCTTTCTTATGACATTTACCATTAATTGTTTGAATATCTGAGGGTTAACAAAGATAGAATAAAATATCAGCTTGTATAAGTATGAGTCTTTGAAAAGTCTTTTTTGGTTTCTTAAAACCACTAAATTTAAATCCAGATTTAGGAAGAGTATATGGTCAACATCTTTAAGTGGCAGAGGTTTTATTTTCCTTGATCTAACTAGAGGCATAGAAATTAGTTGAGTATTATCATCATTTATGAATCTAGGCTGTTTTCCTTTGTAAAGAGAAGCAAATCTATCAACATTTTTAAGGAAAAAATCTTTTCTCACCATAAATTGAGCAATGTCCGTATTTTCATAGAAATATCTTTTTTCTGGATAGTAATTCCAAGCATAATATAGGGATAAAGTAGCATAATCTCCTATAAGACGAGAGTTCAAACATGCATCGCAGACAGAGATTGGCTTTTTTATTAAGTCCATAGTGTACATTTGAAAGAAATCTCTATATGGAACATTCTCGTAACCATTATTGATAAAACAAACATAGTCAAAATGTGCGACTTTGTTCTTGATATGCTCTATTCCTTCTTTGAAATCACTTTTTTCCAGATAGACTGGCTTTTTATCAAGGTATTTTCTCGCCGTAATCGCGTGAAGCTCGTTTCTGTCTTTCTCTGTAAATTTGAATGAATCACCAAGCATTTTATCATTTGAATAGTTTTTGACAACTTTTTTATATGCATTCAGAGCAATACGTTCTCTTTCCTTTTCATGGCTAAGATAATAATTTATTTTTTCTAGGAGTTCAGATTCATTCTTAAAAGTTACAAAATCCTTACCTTCAGTAAATTTTGGGAAATATCCTTCAACATATTCTGTCAACGCGAAGCATTTGCACGCATTTACTGCCATAGACCTTTCTATAACATGAGGGGAACTAAAAAAATTCTGTGAAAAACAAAGACTAATCTTAGTTTCATTTATCAATTTTATAAACTCCTCATCAGGTATCTTTCCTAAATAGTATTCCTTAAACTCTGGATATGCGTCCCATCCAGCACCTCCTATTTTAAAGTTAACCTTCTTCTTAAGCAAATATCTCATATACTTTAGTCTGTCGCCTTTAGGAGTCCCGATAAAGACAATATCATACTTTTTCTTTAGGTTCAAAGGTCGAAACTTATTTGTATCTGCTCCTAGCAAATCATGCCATGGAAGGTTATACTCGTCATATTTCTTGGTAAATTGAAGCTGGCTGATCAATTGATAATCTATAGCTGCAGAGTAAGGTACAGTATAATTATAGAACTTTATATCATCATCACCATTCCAGTGGGTAACTTTAACATTCGGCAATATCTCTTTTATCTTGACCAGAGTCTCAGGGTAAAACTCATCCCATACAAGGAATAGATGGATATAATCGGGTCTTTCTTTTCTCAAGACCTCCAGGAACTTCCGATTCATCTCTTTTTTACCATATTTATAAGTTTCTTCTTGAGGATCAAAGTTTACTACCTCCTTGAATATTTTTCTCAGAGGAATATGATATGCCTGATTAATAATCCAATAAGGATTGTTGATTGACCATGCTGCCAAAAGCATCTTTTTGTTGATTTTTCCAGGCATGTTAAAGGCAGCAAATATCGGTTTAAAAATATTTGTTTAATATACTAAAAAAGCTTATAAACCCCGATATCACAAAATTAATATCATGATGAGAGAGAAATGCTTAATTTGCGACTCTTCTGACTTAAAGCAGATAATAGATTTAGGAAGCCACCCATTTGCAGATACTTTTGTTCCAGAATCAAGGGTAAGTGAGCCCGACCTTATTTATCCATTAGTATGCGACCTATGCCAGAGTTGTGGGAATGTGCAGACCAGGTATGAGACCAACCCTCTTCTTAGATATTCTCAGATAGAATACTCATACACTTCATCAAACTCAGCTTTTTCAAGAAATCATTGGGATGAATACGCAAAAGAGGTTTCTGATGAAATAAAACAGAAACCAGATTCTCTTGTTGTTGAGATAGGATCAAACGATGGATATCTCACACAGCAATTCCTGAAGAACAAAAATCGTGTTCTTGGTGTAGATCCTTCTCCATACATGGCTGAATTGGCAAAGCAGAGGGATGTTAAAACAATAGTCGGATTGTTCGGAAAAGAAGCCTCCGAAGAAATATTAAGAGATTACGGCAAAGCAGATTTAGTAATTGCAAATAATGTTTTTAATCATGCAGATAATCCAGTCGAATTTACAAAATCTGTATCGGATATACTTAGTTCTGAAGGAAGTTTTGTTTTTGAACAGCCCTATTGGCTTATCAGTATCAAGAGTGGCAAATTTGATCAGATATATCACGAACATGTAAGCTATTTTACCGTAAAATCTGCAAAAAAATTGCTGGAAAGAGCAGGTCTCGCAATAAAATCTGCCAGAGTTGTGGATTATCACGGAGGTTCACTAAGAATCATCGCTCAGAAGAAAGAAAATGTAATATCTGAATCCTTAGAAGCAAAAAAATTAATTGAGGAAGAGGAAAGCTATGGAACTTTCAAACTAGAGACTTATCAAGCCTTTATGAAGAAGAACCTCGAACAAAGAAATAGATTTATGCAAAAAGTTCATAAAATTAAAGAAGAAGGACATCCAATTATTGGAGTAGGTGCACCTGCAAAAGGAAATACATTCTTGAATTTCTATAACTTAGATAATAGTCTCATAGATTATGTAACCGATTCTTCTCCCCATAAAAAAGGAAAATACACTCCTGCAACAAGAATACCTATTGTTGGAGATGAGATATTCTCTAAGTATGGCAAAGTTTATGCATTAATCTTATCCTGGAATCTTGCCAACCAGCTTAAAGAAAAACTCTATGCTATAAATAAAAACATAGAGCTTCTAGTCCCGGAAGAAAACAATTAAAATGATTAAAAAAATATACTCCAAAATAAACCCTTCGGTCCTTCTGCACATAATCCATACTAATGATCTTAATCAAAATTCCATTAGGGAACTTAAACGCCATGAGCTTACAGAGCCCAATCTTTCATTGCAGGCAGGTTTATTTGAAATACCAAAAAATACTGATTTCAAAGCCCATAAGCATAATCCTCAGGATAGAAAGACAACACAGACGCATGAAGCTATTTTAGTTGTTAAAGGATCGATAGAGCTCTCAATATTCGATATAGATAATAGTTTTGTTGAATCCCATACATTAGATGAGGGAGATTGTTCATTTATAATAAATGGTGGACACAAAATAAAAACTCTAGAAGACACTCATTTATTCGAGTTCAAAAACGGACCATATAACGGACCAGATAAAGACAAGTCTTTAATTTAATTAAATGATTCCTCTTATTTTAAGCAATTCTTTCGCTTTTTCTAAATAATATCCTTTAGGTTTTTCTCCACTATTAATAGGAATTATTCCTTCTGATTCAAGCTTTTCTTTGATATCTGCTTCCACCATCATTTCAACAAGTTCTTTGAATTTGACCTTAGTTTCCCAATTAAGCAGATTCTTTGCTTTGGAATAATCTCCCAGCAAAGCAGGAACTTCTGCAGGTCTTCTAAATCTATCATCAGATATAATATATTTTTCATAATCTAATCCTACTAGTGAAAAAGCTTCTTTTAGAAAGTCTCTTACAGAGTGAGTTTCATTTGTAGCAATAACAAAGTCATCAGCATGAGGATGTTGCAATATCTGCCACATGGCTTGAATATATTCTGCAGAGAATCCCCAGTCTCTTTTAGCATCTAAGTTGCCCAACTTAATCTTATCAATCTCTCCCACGATAATTTTAGCTAATTCTTGCGTGATTTTCTTAGTAACGAAATTATGGCCTCTTCTTGGAGATTCGTGATTAAATAATATTCCATTTGCAGCAAATAAACCATAAGCATTTCTATACATTTTCACTAAGTGGAATGCAGCCACCTTTGAAATTCCATATGGGCTCTGAGGTTGAAAAGGAGTATACTCATTCTGTGGCGGCGGGGAGATGCCAAACATTTCAGAAGAAGAAGCTTGATAATACTTGCAAGGGAGTTTCATATCACGTATTGCATCTAATAATCTTAATGTTCCAAGAGCATTTATATCAAAAGTGGAAAGAGGATTGTTAAAACTAATCCCTACATGGCTCTGTGCTCCAAGGTTATAAATTTCATCAGGCTTGACTGTTTCCAATATAGACCTAAGGCTTGAAGCATCTGATAAATCCCCAAAATAAAGTTCAAAAGCTGCTTCAGAATATTGTACCATATCAGGGTTGAAAACTTTATATAAGTGATCTATTCTCTTAGTACTAAGGTTAGAAGATCTTCTCATAATCCCTCTCACATAATAACCTTTCTTGAGCAGAAATTCAGCAAGATACGAGCCATCCTGTCCTGTTATTCCAGTAATAAGGGCAACTTTCTTTCCATTTAGCATAAAAAGATAAGTAAAAAACGTGTATATAAATCTTGTGATAATATTAGAAAGATTTATAAGTCTCTTATTTAATTTTTTATTATGAGACAAATACACCTAGAAGAAAGAATGAATGCAAGACAAATTGCAATGAATGCAGGAATGTCTACTCGCCCAGAATTTTATAGCGGTAGAGGTGCAATAGCTTGTGATTTAAATGATAAAATTCTTGAGAAAGTTTTTCAAAGTGTTCAAAAAGAATATGGAAGTGATGCTGCTAAAAACTTTGCACAAATGGTTGCCGATGTTCCAAAATTATCTGCAACAGATTTTTTATTAACACTATATAGGTTAGAAGGAAGAGGTTGGAAATGGGATAAAAGAATGTTAGGAGATGAAAATGGTGTTGATGTTGGCCCAGATTACGGCAACGGTACAAGAGAATCTATCGCAATGGCTACTATTGGAAATGTCATAGGTGGAATGTCAAAAAGAGATGAAACTTCATATATAAGGGGTGAATTTTTAAGAAGACATAACCTTGATGCTCCCAAAAGAAAACAAAGTAATTATCATTTTTATTGAAACAACATTAATATTCTAATTTTTCATTGATTAACCAAACTTTTATAAATTGATATATTCTTCAATAAAAGTAATGGAAATTAAAAAGAGCAAGCCCATTTTAGACAGAACAATAGACTTTATCTTCTCCAAAGATGAAAGAAAATGGCTCTTGTTGATATTTCTTCTTGGTCTTATTCTGCGTTTCATAATAACTTCTCATAACGCGCCAGTAGCAGATGAAATGGTGCACGGTTCTCATGCATTGGGAATATCCTCTCTAAGACCTTTAAGTACAATCACTCAAGGGCCAATATGGTTTTATCTTACAGATATCGCATATAGAATATTCAACGTTCATTTATTTAGCGGAAGATTTTTGGCCCTCCTCTTTGGTTCATTATCAATACTCTTAATTTATTTATTGGCTGGTCTTTTTTTCAATAAGAAAACTGCCTTAATTTCATCTTTCTTATTTGCAGTCTCTCCATTCCACATGCTCTGGGCAAGAATTTACATGGACGAGTTCATGGCATTTTTTATTCTTTTAGCAGCATATTTATTTATAAAGGACTATAAAACAAAAGGATACATAACTCCTCTTAGTGCACTTTTCTTAGGAATAGGTTGTTTGATAAAGATAATAGCAGGAGTCTTTATAGTAGTCTTTAGTTTATTTCTGATATTTTCAGTATATAAAAATAGATCAAACAAGGAGTTGTTCAAAAAAAGCCTAAAATACGCAATTTTCTTTTTCATAATAATCGCTCTATGTCTCGTGCCTTTAGTATCATACAATTATTTTCTCTACAAAGAAAAAGGCATTGTAGACTTGCCTTTTGCAATGTATTTTGGAATAAATACTCAAGTGTATCAAGGCTCAGGATTGGCGCATGAAGGAGGTTTCATGATTAATAATCTCCCAAGAAATCTATACATTGTTTTTACGGTTTACTTCTTAAAACAAGATGCAGTCAATTTAATTCTGGGAGTATTAGGATTATTGTTGTTTGTCGCAAATATCAGAAAAGAAGAAACATTTGAGAAGTCATTTATATTGGTATTATTCGGTTTCGCATTATTGTTTATTGCCTCAACTATAGTCTTGGACACACATTACACTTACTTCGTGGCCATTTTTGCAATATTAGGCGGGCAGACTATTGATTACATAAGCAAGAAAGTAAGCGAAAAAAATGAAAGAAAGATAATTAGTCTAATTTTATTAGCTGTTTTAATATTTAACTTGATTTTCCTATGGAATGTCATTTTAACAAAGAGTTCAACTGAAAAAGTGCGCGAATTTGCAATAGATAATATTGATAAGGATTCTTTGGTAGTTGCAGATTCCAGAATATACAGAGGAAATATTGCCTGGATGCTAAATGATAAACATTATGTAGAGGCATCATTGTTGCCTCAATTAATGGAATATTCTAAAGGGGCAGAAGGTAGAGCACAATTGGTTCACACCTATTTTATAGAATGTGCCATAGATGATTGTGGATGGGGGACAATAAAGGACCAGCCAGATTTCAATAAATCAATGGAAGATATGGCTGCAGCATTCAAAAATATCTCTCAAAAAACCTTTCAGATTAAAGGCGGAGGTACAAGAGTTCACAACGGTTATGACGATTCCAGATTGAACCAATTTATAATTTATGAAACTTATATACCAATAAATCCGGTTATTTTGCAGCTGACAGATCAAACACATAATTTCTTCTTTTACGATATTCCAAGAAATAGAAATCCTATCAGAGCCTTTGATTACTATGAAGTATACGGAGTATTAGATACAATATTGAATTTTATTGCTTATTCTATATTGTACCTTCTGATTGCTTTGGCAGTTATATCAATGGTTTATGTATTTTACTTGGTTTATTTAAGCGATGGATATGAAGCTTCAAGTCATGTCAAGTCTGCAATCTAGGGTTAAAAAAAAGTTATTTTATTGAGTTATGAGGTTTGCTTTGCAGCCTAATAAACTTTATAAATCGCTTTTTACTGCCGTTTACATGGTTTTGAGACAAGAAATACTGGTGACGGGAGGAGCAGGTTATCTTGGGTCGGTGTTGGTACCTATGCTTCTGGAACAAGGACACAAGGTACACGTACTTGATACATTTTATTTTGGCAGGAAATCTCTGGAAAAGCATGAAAAGAATCCAAATCTGAGAATAACCGAGATTGATATAGCTCACCACGAGAATATCCCGAGTCTTCTTAGGGAAGTAGATACGGTGATTCATTTATCTGGGATGTCGAATGATCCTTCTGGTGATTTAGACCCAAATTTAACGATACAGACTAACTTTCTTGCAACTATGTCTTTAGCCAGAAGAGCAAAAGCAGAAGGAGTGAAGAAATTTATATTTATCTCGTCTTGCAGCGTTTATGGAGCAAGCGGCGATGTAATACTCGATGAACAGTCTGAAGTTGGTCCGGTAACTTTATATGCCCTCTCAAAATTGCAGTGCGAAAACGAGCTTATAACTCTTACAGACTCAAAATTTGCAGTGACTATGCTTAGATTTGCAACTTTGTTCGGATATTCTCCAAGAATGAGATTTGACTTAGCAGTCAATGTTATGGCAAAGAGAGCATTGCAGGGCAAGACTATTCTATTAAATGGAGACGGAGCCCAATATAGGCCGTTTCTTCATGTAAGGGATGCTGCGCGGGCAATAATTACAGTCATGAAGGAAGATACTTCAATAACAAATAAGCAAATATTCAACGTAGGAAACAGTAAATTAAACTTTATGATAAAAGATTTAGTTCCATTGATTAAATCTTATTTTCCAAATTCACAGATTGAAAAGATTGAAAGCAATAAAGATAACAGATCATATAGAGTAAGCTTTAAGAAATTTGAGAGAATTTGTAATTTTCAGGCATTGCATGGAATAGAAGACGGTCTTAAAGAAATTGAAGAGGCATGCAAATCCGGCGAGTTAACAAATATGGATGACTCGATATATTATAATCTAGAAGTAATGAAGAAGATAATCAAAGAACCTTTAATAACTTACAGCCTTGCATCTACGCCTCGGTGGAATAACAATTTAAAATGAGAAGTAATAAGTCATTAAAGAAGCCCAAAATTATCGGCGTAATTCTTGCGTATAATGTAGCAAAAATGCTTCCTCGGGCAATAGAAAGAATCCCTAAGGGAGTAATTGACGATATTATCGTAATGGATGATGGATCAAAAGATGGAACCTGTGAAGTTGCTAAAAAACTTAAATTAAAAGTATTCAGGCATACTCCAAACAGAGGTTATGGTGGAAACTTAAAGGCGGGACTAAAAAAAGCTATAGAAATGGGGGCCGATTATATTGTAGAAATACACGGAGACGGAGCCCAATTCAACCCAATATCGATAAAATATGCCTTGCCTTATATGCGGGATGAAAAAGCCCAGCTTATTCTAGGGTCAAGATTTCAAGTGCCTGGAAAAGCTCTTGAAAATGGAATGCCTCTGATAAGATTTATTGCAAATAGATTCTTAAGTTTCTTCGATAGGATAATATTGGGTTTGCCTTTAACAGAATTCCATACAGGTTTTAGAATATACGGAAGAAAATTGATTATGACTGCACCTTACATTGAAAATACGGATGATTATCTGTTCAGTTTTCAGATTATTGCCCAGGCAGCTTATTATAAAATGCCAGTCAGAGAAGTACCTGTGGAAGCAGATTACAAATCGGAGCATACATCTCATTCAATCAAAGGGGCTTCATGGTATGCGATACGTACTTTCTTGGTTTTAACACAATTTGTGCTTGCGAAGTCTGGAATATACAATAATAAGGTATTTAAGAGGGCAAATTAAGAGAATTTTAAGCAAAAATGGAAGATTTAAAATGCAGATCGTGCGGTTATGAAGGAATGAGTAGATTTTTGGAGCTTGGAAATATACCTCCAGTAAATGCCTTTATATCTCCAGAACAGATAAAGGATGAAAAATCTTATCCTCTGAATTTAGCATATTGTCCTAATTGCTACCTAGTTCAGCTGGAAGATATAGTTCCTCCAGAAGAGTTATTTAGAAATTATCTTCATTTGTCTGCAGGCTCAGCTTCCAATATCAATCATCTAAGAGATGTTGCTGATTTACTGGGAAAGAAACTGAATATAAATTCTGGAAAAAAGATTCTAGAAATAGGGTCAAATGATGGAACTTTGCTTTCATTCTTCAAAAAATATACTGATAATGTTCTCGGAGTAGATCCGGCGGAAAATCTTATTTCTTTGAATAAGGAAAAGGGAGTCGATTATATAGCTGATTTTTTCAATACAAGTACTGCTTCAAAAATTGTTAAGAATAGAGGAAAGTTTGATTTGATTGTTGCTTTGAATGTTATCCCCCATACTCATAATAATATTGATCTGCTTAAAGCTGCAAGAATAGTCATGAGAGATAAGGGCATGTTGGTCATGGAAGGAGTTTACGCCCTTGAAACAATATTAAATGGGGAGTTTGACACAATTTATCATGAACACGTTTATACTTTTTCTTTGCATTCATTAATTGCAACCTTCAGAATGGCTGGACTGACAGTTGTCGATGTTGAAAAGATTCCAACCCAAGGAGGTTCACTTAGAGTGTTCGCGATGAAAGATGAATTTGCCAACGGTGTTTCTGATTCCGTAAAGAAGATATTAGAAGAGGAGGAAAAAACTGGATTGGCAGATATAGATGCCTACAAAAAAGTAGGTCCGAAGGTTGAAGATTATAAAAAAGAAGTAAGAAAGATAATTGAAGAGGAAAAAACTAAAAGTGGTAAATTAATTGGCCTGGGAGCACCTGCGCGTGGAGTAGTGATAATGAATTATTGCAATATAACGAATAATGATATGGAATATATAGTAGATGATACTCCATTAAAACAAGGCAAAGTAGCACCCGGAGTGCACATTCCAATAAAATCTATGGATGCTCTCGCATCTGAAAAAAATAAGACTTTCTTCCTTCTATCCTGGAACTATAAAGAGCATTTTGTGAATAAGTTAAAAAATATCTTCCCCCATTTTAAGATTATAGTACCTTTTCCAAAATTGGAGGTAATTGAATATGGATAATCTCGATAGAGTTCTCATTACTGGTGCAAATGGGCTGATAGGAAGTGAGCTGGATTTCGGAATTAAAATGTCCCATGCCGATTTAGATATAACAAACTCAGATTCCATCAGATCTGCTATTGAAAAATATAATCCTAATGCAATATTAAATCTTTCTTCTTTGAATTTAAGAGCTAGTCAAAAAGAGCCAGTCTTAGCAAATAATGTTAATGTTCTTGGCGTCTATAATCTCGCTGTAGAATCGAAGAGAAAAGATATTCCTCTAATAATAATTTCTTCTGGAGCGGTTTTTAATGGAAATTTAAATCAAGAGTTCTATGAGGAAGACATTCCGAACCCTCAGAACACTTACGGGCAGACAAAATACATGGCTGAAATAATAGCCAGAACAGTAAATGATAAATCTATAATTATTAGGACCGGATGGCTTTTTGGTTTTAGGAAAAAAGAGAATTTTTTCAATAAAATGCTGGAATCAACAAAAAAAAGCTCCGATTTGACTGTAACATATGATCAAACAGGATCATTTACTTACATCAATGATTTTGTCGATAGTCTAAAAGAAATAATTAAAGAGGAAAAGTACGGAGTATACCACGTTACTAATAAAGAGAAGGCTACTGCCTTGGATTTATCTTTAGAATTAACATCCTTCTTGAAAAGCAAGTCAAAGATAAATAAGATCTCTATTTCAGAGTCTGAAAAAGAAGGCATAATTCGTTCAAGGAGTGAAGTCCTAGTATCTAAAAAAATCCAATTACGAAGCTGGAAATCTGCTTTGGAAGAGTATCTTTCAGAAGTTTAAATGTCTCTTTAAAAATATAAATCTTCTTAAACTTTAATTTTATGCCTATTACATGAATTTAGCAGTAAGAGTGCTTGGTGCAATAGATTTAGTTTCAGCGATAGCTTTTCTGATGTTAACATTCGGAGTGCATCCGTATGTTAGGTTTGTTCTTTTTTGTGCAGGCCTTCTTCTGCTTAAAGGAATGTTTGTATTTAAAGGAGATATTCTAAGTGTAATTGATATACTTTCTTCAATTGTCCTGCTGCTTTCCTTAATCTTTACATTGCCGTCGATTATTCTATGGATCCCTACCTTTTTGTTAATGGCCAAGGGAGTAGTTAGCTTTATGTAGAATTTTACTACTTTTAAAAATGAAAATTATGGGGCAAGTTTAAAATAGGGCATTATTTTAATTATATCATGGGAGAGTTCAAGCACGAGATATTTTTGAAGGTAAATCCTGCCAATCACACAGCGCAACCAACTCTTAGTGTAATTTCACCTTCTTTGATACCTGAACATTCAGCATTTAGCAAAGAATTACGTTTTTTTTATACTCATGGGGTAAATTTAGCCAAGTTGGATTCTAGAGTTCATGTGGTGAATGAAGATAGATTATTTGAGAAATCTGCTTCCAGTGGCAGTATTAATGCCTTTCTAGAGGTCTTTTTAAACAGACCAGGAAATTGGACAGCTTATCAAGGATTGTCAGTTCCAAAGGCAAAATTAGAAAAAAAAGGTTTTTACATAGCAAAATTCAATCTTAAGGCCGATGATCCGAAAATACTTCTATATTCTCCTGGTTCGGATAACGTACATATTGAAGAATGCTCCTTGAATGATATAAAAGCTGTTGGCGGAATAGTAACTATTGATTCTAACCGTCCGACAGAAATTTCATCCAAACTCGAAACCTCTTTAAGTCTGATAGAAAGACAATCTGCCAATAGATACAAGAGAATCAAAAACCAACCGACAAATACTGCAATTTTCGCATCAGATTACGTTGAAGAAAAGAGAGGATATGATATGGCTCTCGTTTTAACAGGATATTTAGAAAGATAATTATTTTTTATTACTAGCTTTAACATTTTTCTGTGTCTTTAGTGGCTGTTTATTGGATTGTTTTTCCAATTCTTCTTTTTGTTTCTCAATCGCTTGCTCAAGTTCATCAAGCTTTTTAATTTGTGATGCAACATCTTTAGTGCTTATCTCCTTCGAGTCTTTTGCCAAAGAAATATTTGATTTCAAATCTGCAGGATTGACCTTTTGTATAAAGTCAAGCAAATTTTTCTTTTCCATCTTAAGAACAGTCTTAGAAGAATCCTCGATATGGGCGTTCAATATTCCCATTCCAGAAAGCACGCAGCTTAAGTTCCATATCTTTTTCCCATCAAGATTTTGGATAATGGCTATAACTTTCTTTATCGCTTCAGTTATATTCCTGTTTTTCATTTCATCTTCTAATATTCCAGGTATTTGGTCAAGATCCATATTGGTGCCTAAGTCAAGTTTTTCAGGGGCTTTTGAGTTCATCATATCGAGCATTTGCATGGTGACCCTATTATCCAAAGTAAATGCGGCTACTTTCTTCTTCGAAGGTACATAATAGTCTATCTGATGCACATTCTTTCCTTCTTCCAAATCAAGAATAAAGAAACCAGCTACCATAAAAGCATCCTTATACTCTTTCTGAAAGCTTTTAAATGCAGGTGAACCATTCAATTTCGTTACATAAGGTTGTATCTTCATTTTCTCTTTTTTATCCCTCTTTATTACCTAATATAAAGGGTTTATAAGGTTTTATGTCTTTGTAGAAATAACGGGGATGCTTTTAATTCCAGCATAAACTTCTCTTATTATTCTGTGACTTGTTAAATCTACTCCAAATGGTACGGGTATATGGTATTGATTAAGAAGATATGCATCTACTATCCGCTCCATAACTTGTTCTCCATCAGTTAAATAACTGCCAGCGTCTTTTTTGCACAAATAATGGTCAGTTTCTCTTGTCAAGTTTCTCTCTCAGCTCAGCAACAAATTTATCTAGTTTTACTCCAAATTCAGGCTTCTTGTCCCCTCTCTTTCTCACAGCAAGGGTACCTTTTTCTTCTTCCTTGTCCCCGATTACTATAACATAAGGTATTTTTTGCATTTCGGCATCTCTGACTTTATCTGAGACCGTTGTATTTCTAAAATCAGAGTCAATTCTCAGCATTGGAATTTCTTTCTTTATTTTTTCAACAACTTTTTCAGCAGATTTGTTGTTTCTGTCTGTGAAATTGACAACCCGTACCTGCACTGGAGACAGCCACAACGGCAAGGCCCCATTTGTATGCTCTAGTAATATCCCTATAAATCTTTCCAATGAACCGTAGATGACTCTATGAACAACTACTGGCGTTTTTTCTTTTCCATCTTTATCAACATATTTCAATCCGAATCTTTGTGGTAATTGGAAATCCAACTGGATGGTGCCCATTTGCCACTCTCTACCCAAAGAATCTTTCATTAAGATATCGACTTTAGGACCGTAGAAAGCGCCGTCTCCATCTTGTATTGCAAATTTTTTTCCTGATTTCTTGAGTATTTTCTTCAAAGTATCTTCGGCCTTTTCCCAAGTTTTTATATCGCCTAAAAATCCCTGGGGCCTTGTTCCAAGCCTGAATGAATATTCCATTCCAAATATACCATAAAACTTCTCACATATTTTAAAAATTTCTTCATATTCATCCCCAATCATATCTTCGGTGATAAAATTGTGAGAATCATCTTGCTGAAATGATCTGACCCTTAGCAAACCATTTAGAACACCAGAAAGTTCGAATCTGTGTAATCTATCAGCATCCGAAAGTCTTAACGGCAGATCCTTATAACTTCGCGTCTGAGATTTAAAGATAAGCATTGCATTTGGGCAATTCATGGGCTTTAAACAATAAACTCCATCTTCACCCATATCCGCAACAAACATATTTTCTTTGTAGTGATCCCAATGACCAGAAACATGATAAAGTTCTTTTTTATTTATTAAAGGAGTCATTGTTTCTTTATATCCCAATTTAGTATGCTCTACTCTCCAAAAGTTCAATAATTCATTATATACTATTAATCCATTCGGTAGCCAATAAGGAGCACCAGGAGAAGATTCATTAAACATAAACAATCCGAGTCTTTGCCCAAGTATTCTGTGGTCATTTTCTTTTAGCTTTGAGGTATCCAGTTTTGTTGGAGAAATCTTGTTCATTAGTTTAACTGGATCGATAATCTCTTCTTTTCCTGCTTTAGTCTTAGCTTCCTTTGACGCTTGCCC
>Ga0209542_10006372_pt1 | contig 22998 bp, 23 predicted proteins | sample RifCSPhighO2_01_FD_184028 | JGI IMG/M metagenome (GOLD analysis project Ga0209542, IMG submission 184028) | Soil microbial communities from Rifle, Colorado - Rifle CSP2_plank highO2_0.1 (SPAdes) (version 2) | ecosystem: Environmental > Terrestrial > Deep subsurface > Rock core/Sediment ... | reverse complement strand
CCAGTTTTCAAAAGCTTTTATTTTTAGAAAGTTTTTGTAAGGGTCATCTTTTAAATCTATTTCCCCATCTGCTTTTTCAATCTTGCCACATTCGGTCGCAAGATTCTCATTTTGCATAATTGGGTCAATTGCGCCAATAAGCCACTCGGGTAAAATATGGGAAAAAAGGCGCGCGCCTTCCACTGCTAATATTTTTTCCAATTCTTTTCTATTGGGGATATCAGGAATTTCCTTCGTGGCAAGCTCTGAAATGCACGGATAATTTTCTGCTGAAAATTTCCTGCGTAGCACAGCCTCAGTCAGGCTCGCAAGGCATTTCAGAGCTTGCCACTTCGGAAATTTGACTTCTTTCTGCACCACAATCGGTCCCGTATCCATCCCCTCATCAATTTGCATTATAGTAACACCTACATTTTTTTCATCATTTAAAATTTGAGCTTGGATAGGGGAAGCTCCACGATATTTGGGCAAGAGAGAAGGGTGGATGTTTAAAGTTTTATGAATTGGTATATCAAATATTTCCCTTGGAATTATTTTGCCATAAGAAGCAACCAAAAATAAATCCCACTCGTCGCCATTTAAAAAGTTTTTTAAATAATCTTTGGCTGGTTCTTCAAAAGGGGTGCCGTCTTTTTTTAAGCTTCTTAAACTTTTTGGTTGATAGACTGGTATATTGTTTTTTTCAGCCCAAACTTTAGTTGGTGGTGGGGTGATGATGAGTTTCCGCCCTTTTGGTTTGTCTGGACTAGAGACTATTAAATGAGGCACAATGTTGTGCGCTTTTAATTCTTCTAAAACATAAACAGAAAACTCTGATGTGCCAAAAAATGCAAATTTCATAATCTTTTTAATAAATAATAAAATAACACTTCCATTCACTTGTCATCGCTACTACGTGCTGCGGATGTTCGTTCTAGTGTTATTTTATTATTTTCAGTATAGTCTGCGGGTATCATTTCTTTTAAATTGATAGCTTTGTCAGTAAAAAGTATTCCGTCTAGATGGTCGGTTTCGTGTTGGAAAGCTTGGGAGAGCAATCCTGAACCACCCATAGTGAATGGCTTACCTTCTTCGCTGTAAGCTTTGATAAGAGTTTTTTCAGCTCTCTTAACTTTACCATAAAGCCAACGAACAGAAAGACATCCTTCTTCAACTAAAGTTTGTTTTTTTGAAGTTTTTAATATTACTGGATTTATAAAAATCATATCTTTGTAAACAACCTTTCCTTTTTCATTTTTAAGATTATCTTTTTTTTCTACTTCAGATTTTTTATTTCCTATCTTTGTTTCTGCCATTAACTCAAATATTCTTTTAGATATGACAAAAATTCGCAAGTTTTCTCCTATTTGTGGCGCGGCGATGGCTACTCCGTCTTCTTCTGCGTTGAGAGCTTCTTTCATTTTTTTTAGTATTTCTTTTATTTTTGGTTTTTTAATATCGGAAATAGCTACTTCTTTAGAAGTTTTCCTTAGAATTTTATCTTCTTTTTGTACGATTACACTACCCATTTAAACTCTAGTTTACCACATATTATCGATTTTATCTACCTACAAATCATAACAGATTGTCAGGGTCTACTTTTATTTCAAAGTGTGGAGGAAGGGATTTTAATAAATTAGAAAGAATTGGTTTTGGCCAATATTCTTTTTTTAATTTGATGACAGCATTGACTGAAGTTTGTTCTCCTTTTTTTTCGTGAGTTGAAGGAAATACTATAATATTGTATTTCTCTTCTGATGTTTTGTTTTGGACTCCAATATTAAATATTTCAGCCAATCTTTCTGTTTCTTTGGAGACAAAATTTCTAGTGCCTCTAATCGTTATTTTTATAAAAATACCAAAAGGCGGATAATTTAAAATTTTGCGATCTTCTATTTCTTTTTTATAAAATTCTGCCAAGTTTCCATTTATTGCAAACTCAATCGTTAAATCATCTGGATTATGACTTTGAATCAAAAATTTTTCTTTAGCTAAGTTTCTAGTTTGTAAAATAAGGCGAAATATTTTTTCTCTAATACGAAAATCAGGTATAGAAAAAAGAGAATCAAAAGAAGCTATAGCCGAACTCCCCACTTTTTTGTAAAGATAAGGAAAGGCCATTTCAGTACCCAAAAGGACGCTTCCTCTGCTTTCATAAAAATTTTGGGCTGTTTTTAAAGCTCTAAGGTTGGTGCTGGTAGCATCTTTATGAATTTCAAATAAATTTATATTTGGGATACTTTTTTTTATTTCTTCTGCAATCCTGTCTATGCCAGAACCAAAAGCAGCCAACTTCCAACTTCTACAATTTTGACAAACCTCGGCTGCTTTTCTGGTTTCTCCACATTGATGACATTTGAAAATGCCGCTATTTTGAAATCTGTCTGTGGCGTCATAACTTTCTCTGATTTTGATTTGTGTTCTGTATAAAACCATTGGTGAATTACAATTAAAGCATTTGACTTGTTCACCACAGTCGCGACAGATGGTAATGCTGGAAAGACCTTTTCTAGCTGCAAAGATAAACATATTGGAACCCTTGGAGACTGTATCATTTATTAAATTTAGCAATGTCGGCGATATGGTTTTAAACTCCTTTTCTTTTTTAGTAGATTCTTTCAAATCTACTACTTTAATCATTACATCTTTTGGCAATCTCCATTTGACACTTTCAAACTCTACTAGCTCACCTTCTTTATATCTGTTAAGGGTCTCTATTCTCAAAAATGAATCTCCTATGATGGTGCGGATATTTTTTTTATTGGCCAAAGTTTCAGTAAAAAATCTCAAATCTATAAAAGGTTTGGATATTGTTTTCCAACCATTTTCGTTTTCTCTGTCTATAATAATGGTACCGAAATCTTTTCTGGGTAAAAATAGCCATTGAGTGGTGGCTATGACTAATACTGGATGAATAGTTTTTAAAGCTCCTTGCCACTCTTTTTTTAAATCTTTTTTATTTAATTCATTATGAAAAGTGTAAACAAAAGATTCTATTCCTCTTTCCAATTTTTCTTTAGCTTGTTTTATATCTTGATTTTTTGGTAAACAAAGAAAAACAGATTTTTTTTTGGCAAATTCTTCTCTAATAAGCGAACGATAATGAATAAACCTTTCTTCATCTGGCACCTGAAGGATTGCAATTTCTTTTTTTATTTTTGAGTTGTCAGGGTTGTCAAGGACGGTCCTTGACAACTGAAGCATACTTGGATTTTCTAAAATAAAAGAAGGTATCAAATGGGGGATGATATTGCCTTCGTTAGTTACAAAATATTCGGCTGTAGTCTTTATTGCTTCTAAAAATTCTTTTTGTAAGAAAGGTTTGGAATTAATAGAAATTATTTTTTTTAATTGAAAATGAGCGCTCTTTAGTTCTGTTTTTGCCTCGGTAACATCTTTGATGGCTATTACTAAAGCATTGGTGCTTTTATTTCTTATATTTACTTTCACCAAAGAACCTACCTCTATGGGTTTAGATGAGAAGTAAGAGAGAGAATCTTTGTTTAAACCTTTTGAAAAAGGAAGACATTCAATAACAAACATATAAAGATTGTGGCAGATATTTTACTAAAGCTCAATATTGTTTATCTAGCGACTTCCTTGTAGTATTTGAGTATGACTTTCTTTTCAAAAAAATTAGGTATTGATTTGGGAACGGCCAATACTCTTGTATTTGTACCCGGTAAAGGCATTGTCTTAAACGAGCCATCGGTGGTGGCCATTTCACTTGAGGATAATAGGATTTTGGCGGTAGGCAACGAAGCTAAAGTGATGATTGGTAAAACACCAGAAGCTATCACTGCTTATAGACCAATGAAAGATGGAGTGATCGCTGACTATAAAGTGACTGAAGCGATGCTTTCTTATTATATGAAAAAGGCAATGGGAGGTTGGCAGTTTATAAAACCAGAAGTATTGATTAGTGTGCCAGCGGGAGTTACTTCAACTGAAAGAAGAGCGGTAATAGAAGCGGCTATTAAGGCTGGAGCCAAAAATGCTTATGTGGTTAAAGAGCCGATTTTGGCTGCTATTGGTGCTGATATTCCAATTTATGAAGCTCAAGGAAATATGATCGCTGATATCGGTGGTGGCACTACTGATGTAGCAGTTATTTCTTTGGGAGGTATTGTCTCTTCTACTTCAGTCAAATTTGCTGGTAATAAAATTGATGAAAGTATTGCTGATTATATAAAAAAGACTTTTAACTTAGCGATTGGAGACAAAACAGCCGAAAATATAAAAATGAAAATTGGTTCGGCTTTGCCAATAGATGAAGAACTCTCAATGATTATAAAAGGAAGGGATCTTGTATCTGGATTGCCCAAATCAGTTGAAATAAAGACTAACGAAATCGTCAAAGCCATCTCCAGAGAATTAAGAGAAATAGTGAAAGCTGTCAAAGATGTATTACAAGAAACTCCGCCCGAATTGGCTGCTGATATTATAGATCAAGGTATTATTATGACCGGAGGGACTTCTTCGCTCCGCAATCTCCCTGAACTTATTTTTAGAAGAGTTGGAGTAAAGACAACCTTGGCCAAAGACCCACTTTTTTGTGTTGCCAGAGGCACTGGTATTGCCTTGGAACATTTGGGTGCTTATAAAAAAATGATGATTTCTAAAAGATAGTATCGCACTCCAAAGGACGTATCGTGCGATATGACTTCGCCAAATCATATGAAAAAACTTCACCATGTAAATGTAATAATAGGTAACAAAAATTATAGTAATTTTGTTTTTGATATCTTATTGGATTATTTAAATTTTGATACAAAAGCCAATCCTGATTTTTTTTTGATGGAGAGAGATTTTTTTGGTATTGATGATGCTAGAAATCTAAAAAACTGGAGCTCGGGCAAGCCTTTGATAGGAGAAATTAAAGCTTCTTTAATAGTTACGAAATATATGACTAATGATGCTCAAAATGCATTACTCAAAGTTTTGGAAGAACCACCATTGGGGACTTATATTTTTATAAATTTAGAAAGTTTGGGCGGGCTTTTGCCGACATTTCTTTCAAGGGTTAAGATTTTAAATACTCCTTTAATATCTGAAACTGAAAAAAAAGAAGAAATTATTTTAAGCAAAGCGTCAGATTTTCTTTCTGCTAAAATGAAAGAAAGGTTTGCTCTTACTTATTCTCTTTCAAAAAATAAAGATAAAACTCCAATGAAAGAATTAATCAATAATCTAGAAGAAATATCTTATAAAAGATATGCAAAAGATATGGCTCTTGATAATTCAAAATCTAAAGAAATTAAAAATATATTGACCGCTAAAATATTTGCTTCTACCAGAGGATCATCTCCAAAAATGCTTTTGGAATGGCTTTCTTGTGTGATATAATTTATTTATGTTTGATTTTTCCGAACTAAAACAAAAAAGTAAGGGAGTAGAAGAATGGTTATCAAAAGAGTTAGCCGTTATTCGCACTGGTAAAGCCGCTCCTGCTATATTAGATTTTGTGCAAGTAGAAGCTTATGGTTCTAAGATGCCCATTAGAGAATTGGCTAACATATTGGTGGAAGATGCTAAAACTATCAGATTGGAACCATGGGATATCAAAGTAGGTAAAGATATTGAAAAAGCCATAACAGCTTCAAATTTGGGACTTTCAGTGGCTCCTTTTGAAAAAGGATTGAGAATTATTTTCCCAGAATTAACATCTGAAAGAAGAGAACAATTTAAAAAAGTGGCCAGAACAAAGTTTGAAGAAGGTAAAGTTTCTTTAAGAGTCTTGCGCGACAAAATATGGAAGATTATTGAAGAAAAAGAAAAGGCGGGTGGTATGGGAGAAGACGATAAATTTAGATTGAAAGAAGAGATGCAAAAGATAATAGATGAGTCTAATAAAAAATTAGAAGAATTAGTAATTAAAAAAGAAGAAGAAATAAAAATTTGATATAAATGACATTTATAATTTTTTTGATTATTTTGGGGATACTTATTTTTGTCCATGAACTTGGACATTTTTTGGTTGCCAAAGGAGCTGGAGTTAAAGTAGAAGAGTTTGGTTTTGGTTATCCGCCACGAGCTTTAAAACTTGGTAGCAAATGGGGGACATTGTTTACTTTAAATTGGATTCCTTTTGGGGGCTTCGTCAAAATTTTTGGTGAAAATTATGAGGAAAACAAAGAAGGTTTAATTGATAAGAAGGAACAAAAACATACTGTTCCTGCGTTAGGTCATAAGGATAAGGCTCTTGGAACAGTAGTTTTTGTTCCTTCTTCTTTTACTCAAGTTTCTAAAAAATGGCAGGCTGCGATTTTGGCGGCAGGTGTAACTTTTAATATTATTTTTGCTTGGCTAATTTTATCTTTAGGATTTATGATTGGTTTGCCTACACCGATAGATAATGATTATGGAGTTGCAGTTGAAAATCCGACCCTTACTGTGATAGAGGCTATTTCTGATTCTCCTGCCGAAGAAGCTGGTTTGAAATCTGGAGATAAAATAAAAAGTCTTTCTTTTGGAGAGGGTCAAATATTGAGCGATTTGAATTTAGAAAATACTTCTGATTTTATAAATAAATCTCAAGGTGAAATTTTAGTTAAAATTGATAGAGGGGGAGAAATTATAGATTTTAAAATTACTCCAAATACAAAAATAGAAGATGATCGAAAACTTATAGGTATCAGTATGGATATGATAGGCACTCTTTCTCTGCCAATACATCGAGCAATTTATGAAGGTGGTAAAACTACTTTTGATATAGCTTATGCCACTATTTATGGTATCGGAGATTTGGTTGGGAAAGCAATTAAAGGAAATCCTGATATTTCCCAGATAGCTGGTCCTGTCGGTATAATCAGTTTGGTGGGAGATGCTACAAAACTTGGTTTTGTTTATTTGCTTACTTTTACGGCTCTTATTTCAATAAATTTGGCCATTATCAATCTTTTGCCATTTCCGGCCTTAGATGGAGGAAGAATTATTTTTGTAATTATTGAAAGTATCACTAAAAGACCTATTAATCCCAAAATTGCTGGCTCCTTAAATACTGTTGGTTTTGCTCTCCTTATTTTACTTATGCTTATTATTACCTATCGAGATATTTTAAGATTGTTTTAACTTTTTTGACAAAAATCAATTGATTTTGTAACATTATATTTGGAAGACTAGGACACCCAATACTAAGTAAGGTCAAATCTAGATTGGCCGATATACTTTGAGGGCTAAAAGCTCGCCAAGCAGTTCTGGTCTTCCATTAACTCCTCATCACGTGATTGATGGGAGTTTTTCTTTTGCTCAAATTTTATTTTTGGGATATTATGGATATATGAGACAATCACAACTTTTTACAAAGACACGGCGTGAAGCACCAGCCGATGAGACCGCTAGAAATGCACAGCTTTTAATTCAAGCTGGGTATATTCACAAAGAAATAGCGGGAGTATATTCATTTTTACCACTTGGTCTTAAGGTAATAAAAAATATTGAAAATATAATAAGAGAAGAGATGAATAATATAGGGGGTATTGAGATGAAAACTACTGTGTTACAAAACAAAGAAATATGGGAAAAATCTGGTAGGTGGAGTGATGATACAATAGATAATTGGTTCAAAACTAAATTAAAAAACGGAGGAGAAGTTGGATTATCATTTACTAATGAAGAAGCTTATTCAAATATTTTAAAACAACATATTAGTTCTTATAAAGATTTACCGGCCTACCCTTATGATTTTAAAGAAATTTTTAGAAACGAAGCGAGGAGTAAATCTGGGATAATAAGAGGAAGAGAATTTTATTGGAAAGCTTTGTATTCATTTTCAAAAAATGAAGCAGAACACAACTCTTTTTATGAAAAATCAAAAGTTGCTTATCAAAATATTTTTGAGAGAGTTGGTATTAAGGATTTGACTTATATCACTTTTGCTTCGGGTGGCTCTTTTTCCAAGTTTTCTCATGAATTTCAAACCTTTATTGATGCGGGTGAGGATATTATTTATGTTGATGAAAAAAAGAAAGTCGCCATCAATAAAGAAGTCTATAATAATGAAGTTATTAAAAGTTTGGGATTAAAAAAGGAAGAGCTTGTAGAAAAAAAAGCGGTTGAGGTTGGAAATATTTTTACTCTCGGAACTAAATTTTCAGAACCATTTGATTTGAAATATAAAAATGAAAAAGGAGAAGAAAATTATGTTTTTATGGGCTGTTATGGTATTGGTTTGGGACGACTTATGGGGACTATTGTAGAAGTCTTTGCGGACGATAAAGGTATAATCTGGCCTGAATCTGTGGCTCCATTTAAATTTCATCTTATTGAGATAATATCAAACAAGTTAGAAGTTAAAGAAACAGCTGAAAAAATTTATAAAAAATTGGGCGAGAGTAATGTTTTGTATGATGATAGAGACCTTCGGGCTGGAGAAAAATTTGCAGATAGCGATTTGCTCGGTATGCCGTATCAAATCATTATCAGTGAAAAAAATATTGAAAATAATAAACTAGAATTAAAAAACAGAAAGACAGGTGAAGTCAAAATGATAGATGAAAGTGAAATAGACAATCTTTTTAATTAAAAATAAACCGCGACGATTTGTTTAATTTATGGTAGATTGTCCATATGTTGAAAGACAAATGGGGACAATTAATGCGGTTTTTACGTAATGATATAGGTATCGATCTTGGAACATCCAATATGTTGGTTTATGTTCGCGGTAAAGGTATTATCTTAAACGAGCCCTCGGTGGTGGCAGTCAATCAGAAAACAGGTCAAGTCGTCGCTGTCGGCACTGAAGCTAAAAATATGCTTGGTCGCACACCGCCTCATATTGTTGCAGTGCGTCCTATTGTTGATGGAGTTATTTCTGATTTTGAAGTTACCGAAGAGATGCTTCATTATCTCTTAAACAAAGCTCAAGCAATATCAAAAAAATTTTTAGGGCCGAGAGTGGTAGTTGGAGTGCCTTCTAGTATTACCAATGTAGAAACCCGAGCAGTCCGAGATGCTACCAAAAATGCTGGAGCTAGTGAAGTCCATATTGTTGAAGAGCCAATGGCTGCTGCTATTGGTATGCATTTACCAATAAACGAACCGTTGGGTAGTATGGTGATTGATATTGGAGGTGGTACCACTGATATCGCTATTATTTCTTTAAATGGAGTTATCAGTTCTAAAAATATTCATGTGGCTGGAGACAAATTAAATAGTGATATCTCTGCTTACATCAGGAATGAATTTAAAATAGTGATTGGTGAAAAAACTTCTGAAAATATCAAAACTCAAATTACTTCTCTATTGGCCGAAAAGACTTCTTTTGAAACTCAAGCTAGAGGTCGAGACCTTATCACTGGCCTGCCACGAGAAGTGGTGGTGACTGATTCTGATATTAGAGAGGCCATATCTCATTCAATAGAAAGATTAATTGAAGCTACTAAAGAGGTTTTGGAAATGACTCCGCCAGAAATACTTTCAGATATTATGCATAGAGGTATTTATTTGGCAGGTGGTGGAGCTTTGATAAAAGGATTTGCGGATATTTTAAAAGAAGAAGTTAAAATGCCGGTTTATATAGCCGATGATCCTTTAACTTGTGTTGTTCGTGGCACTGGTATTATTCTTGAACATCTGGAAAAATATAAAGAAGTATTAATTGCTAACGAAGAAGATGTATCAAATAAAGCGCACTAATAAAAAATTTTTAGGAATAGGTTTAATAAAAATACTTATAATCTTTCTGCTTGTGGTAGGATTCGTTTTCCTTTTTAGCACTTCCAATTCAACTCAATCTTTAGTATCAAGCGCTTCTTCTCCTTTTTTTATGGTTGGAAACTTTTTTTATAATAATTTAAACAAAGTGCCAAAATTTTTTTCTGATAAAGATAAATTGATAACAGAAAATATTAAACTTGCAGAAGAAATAAGAGATTTAAAATTTAATATTATTGATTTTGAGATTTTAAAATATGAAAATCAAAAGTTACGAGAACAACTAGAAATAAAACCAATCGGAGATTTTATAACTAGTTCTATTATTGCCAAATCTCCTCAAGTGCCACTTGATTCTTTACTTTTAAATAAAGGTCTTAAAGATGGAATAAATAAAGGTGATTTTGTTTTGATAACGGAAAGAATTTTAATTGGTAAAATAGTGGATTTGACTAAAAATAGAGCGACTGTAGTTCTTAATTCTTTTGCTGATGTGGCCACTTATGCTTTTGTCGCTAGGACAGATGAGCCGATAGAGTTGAGAGGAGCAGGAGGTGGTAGTATAAAAGCTAAAGTACCTATTGATTTTGATATTGTGGTAGGAGATGAAATAATGATTGCTGATTCTTTAAACTATATTGTTGCCGTCGTTGGAGTGGTGACAGAAGACACTCCTTTTGGTTTTAAAGATGTCTTCTTGTCACTACCGGCTGATGTTTCTAAAACTAATATTGTATTTATAAAACATTTTGAAAATGAGTAGATTATTATATTTTTTAGCAACTATGATTATACCGATTGTCTTTAGTTGGTGGCTTTTTATACCAATGGCTTTGTTTTTTGTCTATGCGACTAAACTTCCTTATGAAGTTATTTTGGCAGGTTTTTTTCTTGATTCTCTTTACTATTTTGGAGACGGTTTTTTCTTTGAACACCTCCTCACTATTTTTTCTCTTGTCCTTATTGCTTTGGCTTTATTTTTGAGCAAAATGATTTATTGGCGTAAGATTATCTAATAAAAATGCTTGGTATTTTTAAAAATATATTTAAAAGAAGAAAGAATAGGAGTTATAAGGATATTGCTCCTGACGAAATTTTTCTTGATTCAAAAAATTTACCAGATTTTGATATTTATCAATTTGAAGGTCGGTTAGAAAGACCACTATCTCATAAAGTTTTTTTTATTTTTGGGAGTTTTTGTTTTTTGATTTTTGGAATTTTTTTAGTAAAGCTCATATCTCTGCAAATAGTTAACGGAGATTTTTATAGAAATAGAAGTGAAAACAATAGATTAAGACAAACTCTTTTGGTGGCTCCCAGAGGTAGTATTTATAGTAGAGATGGAGTGCAACTCACTTGGAATCAAAAATCTGAAAATGAAGAAGATTATCCATCACGTAAATATATAAAAGCATCTGGATTTTCCAATCTTTTAGGATTTATAAAATATCCAGCTAAAGACAAAGCTGGCTTTTATTATGAAGAAGAATTTTTACCTAAAGATGGATTGGAGCTTTATTTAAATGAAATACTTTTTGGTGGTAATGGTATAAAACTTGTAGAGACTTCTGTTAATGGAGATGTAGTTTCTGAAAATGTAGTTCAATTGCCTAAAAATGGTGAAGACGCTACTTTATCAATAGATAGCAGAGTGCAAGAAAAACTTTTTACAGAAATCAAAACACTTTCGGAAAGGGTTGGTTTTCATGGTGGCGGAGGAGTTATTATGGATGTTCATTCTGGAGAAATTTTGGCTATGACCAGCTTTCCAGAATATAATTCGGAAGTAATGACTGAAGGTCAAGAGATAGAAAAAATACAGAGTTATTATGAAAATGTTGATAATCCTTTTTTAAATAGAATAGTCTCTGGACTTTATGCTCCGGGCTCTATCATCAAACCTTTTATAGCTTTTGCCGCTTTGGAAGAAGGGATTATTTCTCCTGAAAAAGAGATAGTGAGCACTGGACAATTGGTGATACCCAATCCATATTTTCCGGAACAGCCATCAATATTTAAAGATTGGAAGGCTCACGGAGCGGTTGATATGAGGCGGGCGTTAGCCGTTTCTTCTGATGTGTATTTTTATCAAATAGGTGGAGGGTTTGAAAAACAGGAAGGTTTGGGTATAGATAGAATAAAAAAATATTTAGAAAATTTTGGCTTCGGACAATACACTGGATTTGATACAAAGAAAGAAGTTTCGGGAGTGATACCAAGCCCTGAATGGAAAGAGAGAACTTTTGATGGAGAAATTTGGCGTGTTGGAGATACTTATAATACGGCTATTGGTCAATATGGTATGCAAATCACTCCTCTGCAGGCCGTGGTGGCTACGGCCGGATTGGCAAACGGAGGCAAGCTTCTATTGCCTTCCATTTTGTTTACTTCTACTAGCACTGTCTCTTCTGGCAAAAAAGTGGGAGGTCAAACCAAAAATTTTCAGATAGTAAAGGAAGGTATGAGAGCAGCTGTGGCCTCTGAAGGTGGTACAGCGAGTGGGCTAAATATTTCTGCAGTGCATATTGCTGGTAAAACTGGGACGGCGGAGATAGGAGTTCGTAAGCAATTTGTAAACTCTTGGGTTATCGGTTTTTTCCCTTATGAAAATCCAAAATATGCTTTTACAGTAGTAATGGAAAGAGGTCCAGTTACCAACTTGACCGGTGCCACTTACGTTATGCGCCAACTGCTTGATTGGATGACCATAAACACCTCAGAGTATTTCAAAAATGAATAAAATAAAATATATAACAACTAACCCGATCGCGTTTAGTGTTATATTTAATTTTTAGTTTACTTTATATGGTTTAGCTAATTTAAAAATTTTGATACAACGATCCAGTTTTAGTTCTTTTAGATAAGATTTAAATTTTGATGGTAGCGGGCTTGGTCCAACCCAAACGCTTTTTTGTATCATATAATAATTGAATCTTTTTAAATGAAATCTAAGCCACTGTCTTTCTGAATTTCTTTCTTCTGGTACATCAAACATTAAAAGTAAATTTTTAGGTGAAGATTTTGTAAAAGGGGAATCGAACTGGATAAAAAGTTTCTTTTGTTTTGATAAATACTCTTTACCTGATTTAGTAATTTTCCAGCCGTTAGTTTCTTTATGAACGAAACCTTTTTTGTGCATTCTATACAAAGTACTTTTGTATGATTTAGCATCTTCCCATGGTACTGATATAAAGAGTGCCCTTGTGGGAACACCTTTATAACTTAATTTTATTTCCCAGAGTTCTTCAAGAATTTCTGTTACGATACTCATAACAATAATTATATAAAAGTAGAAAAATATAACAACTAACCCGATCGCGTTGAATGTTATATTTTTATAAAAAACAAGGCCGCCTCACGACGAACCTTGTGTTGGTTTGTCGTGGGCGACTATGTACCCAAAGCGATATCAGCGATATCTTTCAGTATCTCTTTGTTGCAAAAATAACAAAGAGAATCCGACTCGGAGAAAAAAAGGGTACTCTCTCCGAATTGTTCTATGGCCTCCTCTCTCGACATAGTTCCCAGATCTTTACCCTCGGACTGAGAGAATCCGACACCTTCAGTGTCATAGACTCTATATACGTGTCCTCTGGCAATATTTAACTTCTTTCTCCCACTACAGGGAGCTAAAATGTATCGTTGGTTAGGTCTCTTTGACATAGTGATCCTCCATGTCTATTTATATCAAACATACACTCATTGTCAATAGTGTTATAAAATCTGGATTAAGATAAAATGTTGTTGTGAAATCCACATTAAAAAACATTTTAGCTAGTATTTTGGAATGGCAGGTGAGGAGATTGAGGAATAGAAATAATTTCAAAATTATTGGAGTGGTTGGTAGTATTGGCAAAACTAGCACCAAATTAGCCATTGCTAAAGTGTTAGAATCAGAAAAAAGAGTTCGCTATCAAGAAGGTAATTATAATGACATTATTAGTGTTCCGCTTATATTTTTTGGACACACTATGCCGTCTATTTGGAATGTTTTTTCTTGGATTAAAATTATTTTTCAAAATGAGATTCAGATTTATTCTGATTTCCTATTTGATTTTGTAATAGTGGAGCTTGGCACAGACGCTCCCAATCAAATAAATCAATTTAGAAAATATTTATATTTGGATATTGCGGTAGTTACTGCCGTGGCTTTGGAACATATGGAATTTTTTGATAGTTTAAAAGATGTATCTGAAGAAGAGTGGTCTGTAAATTATTTTAGTGAAATTATTTTTGCTAACAAAGACTTGTGTTCTGTCGTCCCTGAAAACATAGATCATAAAAAAGTTTTTTTCTATGGTAAAGATTTTGGTTCTATTTTTAAAATAGAAAATATTTCAAAAATAAAAGAAGGTTTCTCTTTTGATATTTTAAAGACTGACAAAAAAATAATGGATTTATCTGTTTCCGTTATTTCTGAAGTCCAACTATATTCAATTGTGGCTGCTGTTATTGTAGCCAAGACAATTAATATATCTGATCAAAAAATAAAAGAAGGAGTAAAAAAAATTGCAGGTTTTGCTGGCAGGATGCAAAAATTAAAAGGCATCAAAAATTCTCTTATTATTGATGATACATATAACGCTAGTCCTAGTGCTGTCAAAATGGCGATTGACACTCTCAAATCATATCCCACTTTACAAAGAGTAGCTATCTTGGGAATGATGAATGAATTGGGGGATATTTCTAAAGAAGAACATAGAAAAATAGGTCAATATTGTGATCCAAAATCTTTAGATTTGATAGTGACGATAGGGCAAGATGCCAACACTTTTTTGGCATCAGCGGCTATAGAAAATGGTTGCAATGTTTATAAAGCAAAAAATTCAATTGATGCTGGAGAATTTTTGAAAGATAAAATAAAAGAAAAAGCTGTGATATTGGCTAAAGGTTCTCAAAATGGCGTTTTTGCTGAAGAGGCTCTCAAACCCCTACTTGCCAACCCTGCTGACATTTCCAAACTCGTCCGCCAAGATGCTGTCTGGATGAAGAAGAAACAATCTTAATTATACCACATCCTAAAATGTCAAAGGGTGCCTTTGACATTTTTATCAAAGTTGACTTTTGGGTGAAATAGAATACAATGTTTAGCTATATTTAAATTTTAAAATATGGAAGAAAAAGAATACTTAACAAAAGAAAGACATCAAGCCCTTTCCGAAGAGCTTGAACATTTGAAGAAAGTAAAGCGTAAAGAAATAGCTGAAAAGTTAGAATATGCTAAGTCTTTAGGCGACCTTTCCGAAAATGCCGAATACCACGAGGCTCGTGATATGCAGGGTGTGTTGGAAGATAGGATTCAAAAATTAGAATCTGTTCTTAAAAATGCGGTCATCGTATCTTCACATCATACTGATTTAGTAGACGTTGGTTCTACAGTAACTGTAGAAAAAAATGGAGATGAGAAAACTTATATTATAGTGGGAAGTGAAGAATCCGACTTTACTGCTGGCAAAATTTCTATGCATTCTCCTTTTGGAGAAGCTATTATGGGTAAAAAGAAAAAAGAGTCTTTCACTTTTGATGCACCTTCAGGCCCTATCACTTATAAAGTAATTGATATAAAATAGAAGCATGGCTTCTTTAGAAGAAATCCGTATCGCAAGATTAAAAAAACTCAAAAAACTGCAAGAAGCGGGTGTAGACTCTTATCCTGCAAAAACAGACAGGAATTTTGAAATTGCAAATTTAATAAAAGAATTTGACAGTCTTCAGAAAGAAAATAAAGAGGTGATTATTGCTGGCAGAGTAATGGCTTTGCGAGCACAAGGGGCCATTGTTTTTGTAGATATTTTTGACGGCACTGGCAAATTTCAAGTATTACTAAAAAGAGAAGAAAGAATAACAAATGAAGATTTTGATCTTTTTATAGAGACAGTAGATATTGGAGATTTTGTGCAAACTGCTGGGACACTTTTTTTAACTAAAAAAGGACAAAAAACTATCCAAGCTTCTAGTTGGAAAATGGTTACTAAAAGTTTAAGACCACTTCCTGAAAAATGGCATGGTTTGCAAGATACAGAAGAGCGTTATCGCAAGAGGTATTTAGATTTGCTTCTAAACGAAGAGCTAAGAGATTTGATAATTAAAAAATCAAAATTTTGGGATGTTACTCGTAAATTTTTCAAAGATAAAGGATTTTTAGAAATAGAGACACCAACTTTAGAGTTGACTACTGGTGGAGCAGAAGCCAGACCTTTTAAAACTCACCACAATGATTTTGATTTGGATATGTATTTAAGGATATCAGTAGGTGAGTTGTGGCAAAAAAGACTCTCGGCGGCCGGTTTTCCAAAAACTTTTGAAATAGGACGAGTTTATAGAAACGAGGGGACTTCGCCAGAACACTTACAAGAATTTACTAATATGGAATTTTATTGGAGTTATGCTGATTATAAAGACGGTATGTCTTTGGTCAAAGAACTTTATAAAAATATCGCTAAAGAAGTTTTTGGTAAAACAAAATTTGAATACAACGGACACACTTTTGATTTAGATGATGATTGGAAAGAAATAGATTATACAGAAGAAATTAATAAACAAACTGGTTTGGATATTGAAAAAGTGAGTGAAAAAGAGATCAAAGACAAATTAAATGAACTCCATGTTTCCTATCAAGGAGAAAACAAAGAACGTTTAATGGATACTCTTTGGAAGTATTGTCGCAAAAATATAACAGGCCCAGCTTTCCTTATAAATCATCCTTCATTGGTTGCCCCTCTGGCTAAAAAAATAAAAGATAAAAATATAACACAAATGTTTCAGCCCATCATTGCAGGGAGCGAAGTAGGTAGGGGTTATTCAGAATTAAATGACCCAATTGATCAAGAAAAAAGATTTGACCTCCAGCAAAAATTGATTGACAGTGGAGATGAAGAAGCGATGATGCCTGATTTTGAATTTATAGAAATGCTAGAGCATGGTATGCCACCTACCTGTGGTTTTGGATTTGGAGAACGCCTATTTGCGATTTTGGCCAATAAACCATTACGTGAACTTCAGACTTTTCCATTAATGCGTCCCGTTAGAGATCAAAACGTTTATAATATAAAATAATTAAATATTACAGATATGTTTAAAATAATTCACAAATTACAATTAACTACGGAAATGCATAGCATTTCCTATCTCTAACGGGATGAATAAAATATCTATTTCTGCTATTGTTTTTGCTTTTATTATTACTGGAGTTGTTTGGTTTTTCTTTGTTAAAGGTGATTCTGGAGATAAGGTGACATCAAACGGGGATGTGGTGATATTAAATGAATCAATTAATAAAAAAGATGATAATTCATCTGTAATTAATCAAGAAAAAATTATGAATGCAACATTACATACAAACAAAGGAGATATCACTATCCAATTTGTTTCTGATTTGGCTCCAAACACAGTGGCCAATTTTGTAAAATTAGCTAAAGAAGGTTTTTATGATGGAACTAAATTTCACAGGGTGATTAAGGGTTTTATGAATCAAGGAGGAGATCCTTTTTCAAAAGATGATTCGTTGGTAGATAAATGGGGTACTGGAGGTCCTGGTTATTATTTTGCTGATGAGATAGGGCCAGATAATAAAAATAATGCAGGGACCATCTCAATGGCCAATGCTGGGCCTGATACCAATGGAAGTCAGTTTTTCATCAATGTAGCTCCCAATAATAATCTTGATACTAAACACACTGTTTTTGGATATGTTACTGAAGGTATAGATGTGGTTATGGAAATAAATTCATTAGAGACAGATGCATCTGACCGCCCACTTGAGCCCGTGATAATAGAGAGTATTACTCTTAAATAATTAAATTAAATAAAATTTCAAAAAACCGCTTTAAATAAGGCGGTTTTTTGTTTTAGATTAAGTTATCCACTTATCCACAGTTCAAAGTGGTAGACGAATATAATGAGGTGGTATAAGATGGAATCAAGTGGGAAGAAGTGGATAACACAATAATCATGCTCATAGGAGAATACACACACACCATAGACGATAAAAATAGAGTTTCTCTACCGTCTAAAATTAGGTCTCTTATGGGCAAGAAGATTGTTATTACTCCCGGATTGGATCAGTGTTTGTTTGTCTTCACTCTCAAAGAATGGGAGCAAATAGCAAATAAACTTTCAGAAAATTCATCAATGCTTTCCTCTGATATGAGAAGTTTTACCCGATATATGTTTGGAGGAGCTAGTGAAGTAGTGGTGGACAATATCGGACGAGTTTTGGTTCCAGATTTTTTACGAGAAAGAGCCAATCTTAAAACCAAAGTGGTTTTAATAGGAGTTCAGAATCGTTTGGAAATATGGAATGAGAAGTCGTGGATCGATTACAAAAAACAGGTGGAGAAAGGTGCTCTAGGTTTGGCAGAAAAATTATCAGGCCTAGGCATAATGTAAATGACCCACGAAAGTGTTCTTTTAAAAGAAATAATAGACGGGCTTTCTTTTCAAGATGGTGATATCTACTTAGATGCCACTCTAGGTATGGGCGGACATATGGAAGGAGTTTGGCAGAAAATGAAAAATCAAGTCATTTTATCTGGTATTGATGCAGATGAAATGTCTGTGATTTTGAGTAGAGAAAGACTTGATTTGGCTGGAGCTAAACCAAAACTGGGAGTGCTTAACTTTAGAAATATTGACAAAGCGCCAGAGATGCTCGGTATCAAAAATCCAACAAAAATATTGTTTGATCTTGGTTGGAATGCTAGTCAATTTTTTGGAAGTGACAGTGATGCTTTGGCCACAGCAGGTAGAGGTTTTAGTTTCCAAAAAGATGAACCACTTTTGATGACTTTTAAGCAAAATGTAGAAGAAAGTGATACTACTGCTTATGATGTTGTCAATAATTGGGATGAAGAAAATTTGGCAGATGTTATCTATGGTTATGGTGAAGAGAGGTACTCTAGAAGGATCGCTAAAGCCATCGTAGCAAGTAGGTCCGAAGGCCCAATCAAATCTTCTGGTCAATTGGCAGAAATTATTAAAAATGCCGTACCGATATTTTATCGTTTTGGAAGGATTCATCCAGCTACCAAGACTTTTCAGGCCATTAGAATAGCCGTCAACGATGAATTGCAAGCTTTAGAGGAAGGTTTGAGTAAAGGATTTAATATTTTAGATAAAGAAGGCAGGATGGCAGTAATTTCATTTCATAGTTTAGAAGATAGGATAGTAAAAAGATTTTTTAAATTGCAAGTAACTTTAGAAAAAGGAATTCTTATAAATAAAAAGCCGATTACTCCAGATGATGAAGAAATAACAAAAAATCCAAGATCAAGAAGTGCCAAACTAAGAATCATTCAAAAAATTTAATAAAAATAATAGAAAAATGACTGATTTAATAAAACAAAAAACAAAGACATTACAAATAAATAATTTATTTAATTATGGGCTTATGGCTTTGGTGATGGCAGCGGCACTTTCTTATATGTATTTTGCCAATATCGCTGTCCGCAATTTGACCGTCTTAGAAAAAACCAGAAAACAAATACAATCTCTAAATATAGAAGTCAGTGAAAAAGAGTCTCAAAGATTATCTATTGAAAATAGTGTAAGCACCGAAAAAGCCATTAGTCTTGGTTTTGTAGAGGTTCGTCACCCAACTTTTATAGTTAAAAATTCCAAAAAAACTGCTCTTTCTCTTAAAATAGATTAAAATAAAGAGATGATAGGGAGGATTCGTTTTATATCCGTTATTATTATCTTAGTAGCGCTTGTTATGATCGTGCGCTTATATTTTGTCCAGATAGTAGATGGAAAAACTTTTTCTGCAGATGCTGAAAGACAAAATATAAATGAAAATACTATTTCTTACGATAGGGGTAATATTTATTTTGAAAGTAAAGATAGGGAAATCATACCAGCTGCTATTTCAAGGTCTGGTTTTACTGTGGCTATCAATCCTAAAGTTATAGAAAATCCAGACAGTATTTATAAACAGTTGAGTCAATTTTTAGTTTTGGATGAAGCAGAATTTTTGGCTAAAGTTTCAAAAAAAGATGACCCTTATGAAGAAATCGCAGAACATTTAAATACAGAGACGGCTAACAAAGTTCAAGAACTAAATATTTATGGAGTGACCATTTCTACTGATAAGTGGCGTTTTTACCCAGGTGGCAGTCTTGCTTCTAATGTCATTGGTTTTGTCGGATTTGATGGGGACGAACTGGCTGGGCGTTATGGTTTAGAAAGATATTATGAGGATACTCTAAAAAAGGATCCTTCAAAAATATATAATAACTTTTTTGCCGAATTTTTTTCAAATGTTAAAGGGTCTCTAGGTGAAGATTCAAAAGAAGAGGGAGATATCATTACTACCATAGAACCATCTACTCAACTTTTTCTTGAAAGTGAACTAAAAAATGTTAGAGAAAAATGGGGCAGTGATGAGATCGGGGGGATCATTATAAATCCAAACAACGGAGAAATAATGGCTATGGCTTGGAGCCCTTCTTTTGATTTAAATAATTTTTCAGAAAGTAATGCCAAATTTTTTAACAATCCGATGGTGGAGGGTGTATACGAGATGGGTTCTATTGTAAAACCTATTACTATGGCGGCAGGTATAGATTCGGGTACTGTTTCGGCTGAAAGCACTTATTATGACGCTGGTTTTTTATTTTTAGACAAAAGACGTATTTCAAATTATGACAATAGAGGAAGGGGGACTGTCAATATGCAAGAAGTTTTAAACCAATCTCTAAATACCGGAGCCGCTTACGTGGCTCTAAAAATGGGTAATGAAAGTTTTTCAGATTATATGAAAAGTTTTGGTGTTGGCACCGAAACTGGTATTGATTTGCCAAATGAAGGACGGGGTCTTATCAAAAACTTAGATAGTAAAAGAGATATAGAGATTGTCACTGCTTCTTATGGTCAAGGGGTGGCTTTTACTCCTATTGCCACTGTCAGGGCTCTTTCTGTATTGGCTAATGGTGGCACTTTAATCACCCCTCATCTGGTCAAAAAAATAGAATACAAAAGTGGTCTTTCCAAGAAATTTTCTTTCATTTCAGATAAACAAGTGATTAAAAAAGAAACTTCAGAAGAAATAAGTAGAATGTTAACCAATGTGGTTGATACTACTTTACGTGGTGGTAATGCCAAAATCCCGGGCTATTCGGTGGCAGCTAAAACTGGCACTGCCCAAATGACCAATGAAGGAGAAGCTGGTTATGTTGAAGGAAAATATCTCCACTCCTTTTTTGGCTATTTCCCATCTTATGAACCAAAATTTTTAGTCTTCCTTTTTCATACTTATCCTAAAGATGTCAGATACGCTTCCGAAACTTTGACTGATCCCTTTCTTAATATTACCAAATTTCTTATAAATTATTATCAAATACCACCCGATAGACCAGAAGACGTTATCAACACTCTCGCCCAATAAAGCCAAAAAAGCTTGATTTATTTAGGATATTTGATATCATAGGGAAAGTCGGATATTACTAGTTTTGATTATAAGATTTAATATAAATATTATGGATGAAGAAAACACAAACGTTCCTGTAGATGGTGGAGCTGATGTTCCTGCTACAGATATGCCTGCTACCGATGTTCCTGCAGATGATGCAGCTCCTGTAGAAGAAACTCCTACTGCTGAATAAGATTTAGCAGATAGTTAATCTAACTAAAAGTGCCAAAGTTTATCTTTGGCACTTTTAGTATAAATATTGAATTATTCCATCCTCATTACACCACATTCCCAAATGTCAAAGGGCGCCTTTAACATGTTTCTGTAAAAAGGGAATATTGTGTTATATTTTGTGGTATATTTTTATTTATCGGCCCTATCGTCTATCGGTTAGGACGTCGCCTTCTCAAGGCGAAAAGCGCGGTTCGATTCCGCGTAGGGTCACCCGATTAAAATTACAACACATCCCTAAGAACAATGGGCGCCATTGTTCATTTTGTGATGGGCTTAAATAACTAAAAAGAAAATGGCTCCCGAACGTGGTCGTTCGGGAGCTGAACGTTTACCTATGAATGCCTCTTTTGCAGATGGGCCTCTTTTTTGTAGTAGGTTTCCATCTTTTTGTATTTTTTTGTCGGAATGGAGGATATATCATCTTCCACATTTGGAAAGCTTTTTTCTATCCTCACCCCTTAACGGGATCAGAGCTTCTATAGCCCTTTTTGTTTGGTTTTTGGTAGGATTTTTGATCCCTTTCTCCATCCTTGAAATAACCCGATTATGAACGCCGATCATCCGGGCTACAACATCAACATTCCAAAACTTCCATTCTCTGTGCTTTTTCAGTAAAGAACCAAGAGCTACTCTCGCTTCAGCTTTGTTCATAAATGAACTTATGTAGATTCAGATACCTTTAAATACGAACTTTGGATATCATGTTTGTATGGCGAAAAATTTAAAAAACAAGAAAAAGCACCTGTCGGATGAAGAAAGATTTTGTATTGAAAAGATGCTGGGAGTGGGAGAAAGTTTTGTCGATATTGGCAGAGCACTGGGTCGAGGCAAATCAACCATATGTGAAGAAGTGAGAGCAAACGGAGGCAAAAAAAGATACAGAGCAGAAGTCGCAATCAGACGGGCATATTGGAAACAATACAGAAAGAAAAGAAACTGCAACAAAGTGGCTCTTGATGGTTACCTCACTAAATTTGTGGAGAAAAAACTGAAAGCTGGTTGGTCACCAGGATCCATATCTGCTCGTTTGGAAATTCAATCAGGTCTCCAATATGCCAGTGAAAAAAGTATCAGAAAATTCATCAAAAAAAGATCGGGATTGGAAAGATTTTTGTTTTGGAATCGAAATAATCATAAAAGTGGAAAGAAAAGAGACAACAAGATATTCCTCTCCGATCCTGACCGCAAATTCATTGAGGAAAGGCCTCTTTCTGCTCTGTATTCATTTGGACACTGGGAGATGGACTTCATCGTCTCCAAACACAATTCTTGGGTGCTTTTGGTTTGTGTGGAGAAATACAGCAAGCTTTTGAAACTCGCTCTCTTGCCCAACCGAAACAACGATTTAATCAATCAAACTCTATGCTCAATGTTTGGTGATTCTGCTCCTCTCTCCATTACCACTGACAATGATATTGCTTTTGGAAAATGGAAGGAGTTAGAAAAATTACTTGGCACATTAATATACTTCTGCAGACCCTTTCATTCTTGGGAAAAGGGATTGGTTGAGAATTCAAACAAATGGATTCGAGAATTCATACCAAAAAAGACCGACTTGAAATCGATCTCTCCTCTGTTTCTAAAAGATATTGAAAATTATTTTAATCACAAAGCTAGAGAATGTCTTGGTGGTCGAACAGCATTCGAAGTGATGATGGAAAACGAGTATGGTATATTAGTTGAATCATTAGAAGTTAACTTTCCAAAAGTTCGTATTGAGGGGT
>Ga0209542_10006371_pt1 | contig 22998 bp, 29 predicted proteins | sample RifCSPhighO2_01_FD_184028 | JGI IMG/M metagenome (GOLD analysis project Ga0209542, IMG submission 184028) | Soil microbial communities from Rifle, Colorado - Rifle CSP2_plank highO2_0.1 (SPAdes) (version 2) | ecosystem: Environmental > Terrestrial > Deep subsurface > Rock core/Sediment ... | reverse complement strand
CCGCCACAACAACGCCTTCCTGCGGCTTTTCTTTCTCCGCCGTGTCTGGCAAAACAATACCAGACTTGGTTTTGGCCTCGTGTTTTTGAGGCTCAACGATAATATAATCCGAAATTGGTTTGAGTTTCATAAATTTACAAAGTTAAAAGTTTATAAAGTCTTAAAGTTTATAAAGTGGGGATTTACTTTCAACTTTATGAACTTTATGAACTTTCGACTCATTAATGATTAGCACTCCCGACTTAAGAGTGCTAGAAATCATTATAGTTTTATACGAGACAATGTCAACCCCGTATAATCACCCCGCCAAGGGGGAGCTATACGGGGTCAACCCCTTGCGCCCGTCTAATAAACTTTTTCCACCGCGACATCTTTATAGTAATAAGCGAGAATCTCTTTGTATGTTTTGCCAAGCTCGGCCAGGCGCCGCGCGCCGGTCGCGCTCATTCCGACGCCGTGGCTCGCTTTTAGAGAAGCCGCGTCGCGCCGTACAGTTCCTTCGGGGTCTTTCACTCCGCCAGCCAGATAGCCGTAATCCGCGCCGCAAAATTCCCTACCCCAGAGAGCGCAGGCGTTTTTAGTCGTCCCGCCGGAATCGGATGAATACACCGCGCGCGCCACCTTACCGTTATACTTCAGCACTTCGCCGGCGGTTTCCCGAGTCGTTAAAACAAGATTGGGAGCGTATGCTCCCCAGGCATATCCGCGATACACCTGATCGGAAGAAGTGTTGTTCAAATGATACACCTCATCCTTACCGTATTTCCCGCCGTTTTGCAGATGAAATAAAGCGTAACTGCGCGAAGCGATAGAAAATGCCTTACGATACTCCGACGGATCGGTATTGAGCGCCTCGCCCAGTCCTTGTAAATATTCTTCAAAAGGCAACGCGTTAACCATCCAGACTTTTTTTGACTTTGGCGAATAAACCAGCAAGAGATTTCCTAGGAAAGTGTTGAAATCAATCGTTTTGTTCCAATTATAAAAATGAAAGCTGGAAACGGTAAAAATCGTCCCGTTGTTTTGCGCGGTAAATTCCGTGTCGCCAGCGATTTGCCAATTCAGCGCCGCCGTTTCTCCGCCGGCGTATGTTTTCTGCTCGCCGGTTTTTCCCATCTTAACCGTGAACGGGCCATCGGCCGTCACGCTCACCGATTCGCTCGCCGCGACCGAAAACAACCCTATTTTTATAGACTTGCCAGATGGGTCGGCCGACGACTGCTGTGATGCTTGTGGCGTTTGAGTCGGCTGAACAGTTGGCGCCGATGATACTACAGCGATACCTGTGGGCTGTTTGCCGGCCAGAATAGCGCGCCAATCATCCGCCGATGCGATAGCTTTTCCAGACTGGTATTTGGCCATCTCTTTGGCGGAAATCGCCGCCGCCTTTTGTTTGTTTAAACCAAGCGCCAAAAACGCCTCGTAATTGCTTATCCAATATCTTTTCCCTTTATAAACTAAATATCGTTCCGGCTTGCCGTCTTCGTATATTAGAGTGCTGTCTGGCAGTAAAAGTTCGCCTTTGTCCGGGTATAAATCAAAATCTTTTTTGGAAATTACTTTAATTTTGGCGCGAACAAATTTCCAGCGATCAAACATTTCCCATGAGGGAATTAATTTTTTCCCTCCGTCCATTATCGCGTAATTGGGCGCGCTCGCTTTATGAGAAAGCGAAACCGTCGCTCCTTCAGACAAATTACCGACAATCCCGCCGCTCGGATACGCTTCCAAATCAATCTCCGGCACTTTGATAATATCTTTTTCCTTGAATTTATTATTTCTAAAAACAGCTGAAGAAATAATGTATCGTTTCTCGCTATTTTTAATCAAATAAACTTTGCCGTCTTTTTCCGAAGCCAGGAGAGACCCGTCCGAATAAACAATTGTGTCGCCTTTGGCGTATCCCAAAAGCTCTCTGTCCGACAAAACTTTCACATTGGCCAGGGAATAGCCGAGCTTTTTGAAAAGACGGGCCGAGCTGATGTGCCGACGCTTGCCCGCTTCCAATACATAAATTTCATTTCTGGTTCTTGACTTGACCAATGTTCCGTCAGCCAACATTGTCTGGTTGGCTTCCGGGAAAAGAGCGATCTGATTGTCGTTGATTTTTTGCACTTTTACCTGATCTTCGGCATTCAGCACAGCGATCTCATCCGCGATTTTTTTAATTACCCCACCGTCTATTTTCACCACCATTTTATCATTTTTCGCTTGATAGAGATAATCCGCGTATTTTTCCTTCCAGTTTTTTGCCTGCGCGCGAAGCTTGGCTATATCCAAAATACCCGGATCGGAATTGTTCAGCTCCACGTCATTGTGCCCCACCAGTACCGGTCCGGTGTAATTTTGCGTAAACCCGCCATAATTCGTGTCGCATTTTCCGCCGCCGTTTTTCGGATTCGCCCACACCGGCGCAGTTTTTTGCGTATCAGCCGGATCAAGTCCGTTGGCGGCTGAAAGCCAGCCAACCAGCTTCGCCAACGCCGTCGTCGCCGCCTGAGGCGGCTGGGAATTGGTATAATTGCCCAAAACGACCACACCAACGGTGCCGACATTGAAATTGCGGCAATTCTTGCTGTCGTAAACATGCGCCCCGCGCGTCCCGTTCCCGCCAAATCGTCCTTCGTATATATTCCCTTTTCTATCTACAATATAATGATAGCCCATATCACCCCAGCCGCGATTTTTAGCGTGGTCGCGATAAATACTCTGAATCACGCTGATCGGATCAACCGTATCGCTGTTGCAACGCGCGCTCGCAAGCGAGCATCCGGTATCGTGAATGACCACGCGCTCCACCGGCGCGTAATCGGGAATCGCGCCGTTGCTGTTGGGATTATCGTCCTGAAATGTCTGCGCGCCCTTGTCTTCGGGCATCCAGTCCAGAAGCCCATCCACGCTTGGCGCGTTTTCCCAGATGGCGCGCGGCAAAATCAAAGGCACGTCGGAATCAGCGTAAGACGATTGCGCTCTCACCGCCGGCGCGAACGAGCTCGCGCCGATTAAAAATATTGAAAAAATAATCGCAACGCGGTAACGCATTTTTCAATTTTACCACATTATTTTTGAATTACGAAATACTATTTCTGTCATTCCCGCGAAAGCGGGAATCCAGGATCCATCGCATTGTACTGGATCCCCGCTTTCGCGGGGATGACAAAAAAAATAAGAAAAAAGGCGCTCTCCTCAATTTTTGAGAAAAGCGCCGAAAGAGGTTAATTAAGAATCTGCTGTTCTCCATACTCGGCCAGTACTTTCAACATAGAGCACTCAATTTTCGCGATGCTGGCCATAAACTCATTAAACGAGAAGCCGGCTTCTTCACCGACTTCATTTTGAAACTGCGGATCCTGTCTTTCCCACTCAACCGCGATTTTGGGATCATTGATAGACATAATCTTACCGATCATATCCTCCCAAATCTCCCTATGCGATCTTAACATAACATCGGAAAGCGCCTCCGCCAGCGCCTCCTCAATAATCTTTTCAGCCCTGATCTTTTCCGCGGGCATCTTGAAAGTAACCATAAACACATCCTCCTTTCTACGAATTCGTAATTCTTTCCAAAATCTCCGCCAATAGTTCTTCGCCAAACAACCCGCGCTCATAAGAGCCGTAAGCCATAATGGCCCCGGCCGCTCGGCGATGTTTTTGGACAATATCGCCACCCGGAAGCGAATTCATCAGATTAACAATATACTCCTTCATGTCTTCCGCTCCTCCGCCTCGCGCCTTGATCGTTAAAAGCTCAATTAATATCGCGTCTTTCGTCATCACTAATCCTCCTTATTTATATGAAATTTTTAATTTACTGCTCAAATTTATTCCAATAAATAATACAACTATAAATCTAATTTGACAAGAGCCAATAAACTTGATAGTATGCAAGTAATATCATTAACTAATGTTATATGGAACAAAAAATAGACGCGATATCGGGCAGTGATAAAAGTTTTCGTGATCCTGTAATGCTTTTGGAAGATTTTAGAAATGTCATCAATGAGAACGGCCGGGTAGACTTCGACGACTACGGCACGCAAAGAGAACCGGCGGCAATCAAATATCAGGTTGATCAGATAAGACAGCTCTATAGTGAAATAATCTCTCATCCAAAAATAACCGACGGAGATAAAGAAGAAATCGGCACAAGAATGGAAAAAGCGGAAGATTACCTGAGAGGACTGGAGGAATCCGGGCGCTAATAATAGCAAATTAACAACAACCAAACAAAGGAGGTGTTTTTTGAAAAAGGACCGCGAATACGGAGGCGTTTTTTTCACAAAAAAAGCGGCGTTGCGCGCCGCTAAAAACGGCGGATGCCCGCCTATTGAAATAATGATGCCGTATCTCAACGGAAACGAGTTTTCTTTTTATTCGCGCGTAAAAATCAGCGGCATTCGCGAAAAAATCGAGATTCATATTTCCAACTGTTCCGATTGTAAATATTTCATGGAGAATATGAGAAAATACGCGTCTACAAAAGAACTAAACTAAAAACGGTTCTCCGATTCATCGGAAAACCGTTTTTTGCTTACATAAAAAATCATAACATCTTAAAAATAAAAAGCCCGTTATAATTCTCTAAAATAGAAAATTATAACGGGCATTGCGTTATCCCAACTGAATTGATGTTATCGCGTCAATTGGTATGTTAATTTCACTTGTGGCGCGACTGGCTGTGTCGTCTTCCGAATATATTATTTTTCCCTCCAGCCAGAGAGTAGGGACTTTACCAATGGTATATTTCTTCCTGACGCCAGCCGGCACCCGATACATATAACCCAAGACGCCCAAGAATCGCGCCTCTTTGACTCCTGCGCAATTTATCACAAGATCCTGTAACTGCGACTTGGCGGTACTGAACATCTTTTTCCTTAACGATTCTATTCTCTCGCGATTCACAATAATCGTCGCTTGACCGTTAAGCTTGCGCAAATATGGTTGAAGCTCTTTCCATTCCATGCCAATCACCTCCTTTCTTTGCAAGCTAACTGCTATTTATAGATTTTTCAGAAAGTCCAGAAAAGTGGTCGACAATCCGTCTTTTCTATAAGTCACCTTCCATCCTTTACGAATCCCCACGCTGTCTTTATTCCAAAGATCAAAATCGTCTTTGAGCGTGATCCAAAAAATCTCCTTCAATACTTCAATTTTTTTCGCTAACTCGTATGCTTTCTTTCCCGCATCCGAGCGCAAGCGATTATCTTTTGAAAATTGCGCGTCAACAGAATAACGCGCTCCCGCCTCCAGCAATCTTTCAGCAAGCGTATAAATCCGCCTTAAATCATCACTTGCCTCACCGACCACAACATCAAATCTTGGATCAACTTCATCATCCGGTTCGGAAAACTCATTTGCATTAATATTGACCAATTCCATTGGCAGTATTTTCAACCACGACATATCAATCACCCCCTTTTATATAAGATTTTTAATGTCCATTTTCTTATCCGAGATAATACAACCCTATGCCCATATTGTCAATGCTTTTCGCCAACATTCTGTTCTGATATAATTTAAGTGTCAATTAATTATTAATTTAAATTTTATGGACAAACAATTTGACTCCAGTAAATTTAATGATCAACCGGGGTTTAAAAATTTAGAATCGTCTGAAAAAGAAGCGTGGGAAATCATGGAAACAGCTAAAGAAATCAAAAAACCATTTGGTGGAAAGATTAGTGGAACAGATTTAAACATAGCTGAAAAAGTAGTTGAAATGCAGGAAAAAGATAAGGAAATGGATGAATTAATAGACGAGATCATCGATAATAAAAGAAAAGCGAGAGCGGCAAGAAGCGACGCGGCTAGAGAGGTTTATGAAGAAAAGGTGGCTCTATATGAAAAAAAGCTCCAACAGATAAAACAGGCCTGGGAGAAAACGGGGCAAGAGGAAAAAGAGAACGAAAGGAAAAATAAATTTAATGAATTCCTGAAAGATAAATTTAGTGATTTTAAGGGGGATCATTTTGAAACTACGCTTCCAGGGCTTGATTACATAGTAATATTCAAGGGGCCAGTTAATCCAGAAAATGGTAAAATTGAAAGCTTGGAGGTTTACCCGTATTGGCATAGAAATGACACGGAAGTCAAGATAACATGCACGATTTATAAAGATGGCTTGCTTTATATAGGAACACAAAATGGTCGTCTTCCCAATGATTTAAGCTTCACAAAAGAAGAGTTATACGATGAAGTGTTAAGTATAGCTGAAATTGCCAATTTGGATTTTTATGAAAATGTTGATGACAAAATTTTACCATCTGGTAATTGGCCGCCTTCGAAAGAAAAAGAAAAAAATTCAAAAGTTCAGCAAGAGGTAAAACACCCAATTGACTCAAGACGACTTCGTTTTATGGAGAATCAGTCAAATGTTCTATTCGGGATACAAGGCATGGACAGCGGATTTAGTGGCTATTATGGTTATGTTTTTAAAAATTTTTTATTACTTGAAAATAATATAGTGGGGAATGCTACATATTTTTTTGATTTTGAAAGTCCTTTAGAAGTTAACTCTGGAAGAATTGGAAAAGCGGATCGAGCTGCGATTTTACAACAACAGTGGGAACCAATTGCTAATTTAAGCAAACCGGAAGCTTTGGATGCAGGTGCAGAACGCAAATGGCATCCAATCACAGACATAGACGACGATCATTGGGAAGAAATAATGCAAGCGGAAATAGACAGAAGAAGTTAGAAGCACAAGAAAACTAAAAGTTTTTTAACGAAATTTAGCGTTTTCTTGATATAGATCGTTTTCACGGAATTCCGAAAAAAGCTCATTGCCGTCGCGATCCAAAATGGTGTAATATTTCAAAATTTCGCGCGCTTTGAGCTCTTGCACATTGAGCGGTGTTATTTTCTCCATTTCCGTAACAGCGACTTGCCTTTCATCCACATATTTTATATTTTCCTTCGGGATTTGCGAAGCATCAATTTCGTAAATATATATTTCTCTATCCGGGTCAAAATCCTCCGGGCGCTCAAATACAATAGTATGTTTCTCGTCGTCTATTACCGTCAGCCCTCCGGTTTTCGCGGCGATTGCCACGGCAGAACCAAAGTCGGGCATCAGGTAAATGGCATTCAAGAGTTCGCCATCAGGCACCGATATTCCTGGACCGGCCTCCGCTTGGCTTTTGCGAATCTCTTCAAATCTCTTATTTGACCCGTGATAAAGTATGTTTTCCATTTATAAATTTATTGGCAGTTGAATACGATTCGTTAAGCAATATCATACCTCTTAACATCGGCGAACTTAGCTAATTCTTCTTGAGCGATGCGAGCCGCCTGATACATATTGCCTTCTCTCCTGACGCGCCCTAAATCAACCTCCATATCAAGATCTTCAGCCGTCATGCCATTTTGCGCCGCCAGCTCTTCAATCCGCTTTTCAACAACAGGAATAGAGATGGTCTTTGAATCATATTCCGCACCGGCAAATATTTCGGCTATTTCCCGATCGGATAATCTAAGCGCGCGTAGTCTGTCAATACTTTGCGAAGCCACAATAATACGATCAATGTCGCGAGAATCTCTGTATCCATATGTACTGATAAGGGTATCTAAAAGTGATGTCGTTGTATTCGCCGATTTATCATGTATGCGCCCCGCTTTTTGGGCCACCACTTCGCTGAAAAGTCTTTTTTCATGACTTTTGAGATATAGCTCTTGAAGCTGAGTGCGTAATTTTGCGTTATAATTCAATATTAATTTACGCATTTCCCAAGATATCAGTCCCGGCGGCAATTTCTTCGCAAGAGAATATGCATATCGCGCTAAACTAAGGGCGCTGGTATATAGTTTCTCCTGCGCCATACTTTCAAATACTCGCAATGTCTGGATCACTATGTCATCTGCCAATTCTTGTTTTCGTTTTTTGTTGTACCAATGATGCACGAGTTCGTGATCCAGTGTTTTCATAGCTGTCGGCATTTCGGCCCAAGATAATTCGGACCAAACATTTTTTGGATTCGGAATTTCATCTTTAATCCTAATCTGCTCCGTCTCATTGTTATAGTCGCCTAAAATAGCGCCTTGGGTTTTGCCGCCGCGCAAACGAGCTTCTTCCTGCTTCAGTTCATCTTCACTGCCAAACCGCACACTCGTCGGGAATTCAGCGTCGGCAAAAGAACGTAGAATATTATCTTTCCCAATTGTATCATCGATCTCTTTCAGTGCCGGAGTTTCATCAAATACCCTCTCTATCATTTCTTGGAATCGCGGCAAAATATCTGATTCATCACACCTCTCCATCACCTTTGAATCGCTGAAGAAACGGCCGCTATTGATATATTCGGTCACCTTCTCTTTAAGCGCATCTCTCCATTCAACTAAAAGATCGGCTTCATTTTTTTCATCATCATTTTCACCCTCATTGGTTATATCGAACAACTCCTCTTCTGCGCCTTCACTTTCTGCCGCGGGAATTTCAGAAGCTTCAGAAATTCCATAAAATTTTTCATTAAAATTCTCTGACATAGTCTTTATCGCTCTCTCGGCAAGCTATAAAATATTGATGTTTCACATATTCCATATTACCAAAATTGATGATAAAGAAAAAGCCCCTTGGACAGTTTTAGACTGTGCGTAAGGGGCGTATTATATGGCTTTACCAGCTGTTATTCCTCTTTTTTGAGGTCTAACAACTGGTATAACTTTGTGAGCAGGAACGGGGCCTGCAAATAATCATCATAATCGCATGAACCGAAGCCAATCCTTATGATTTTCTGACTTGGCTCCGCCGCGGCCTTGATGATTTTGTAGGTTTTCTTTCCAGGAAATCCGACTTCTTCCGCCTTATCCTCATAATTTAGGATGATACAGGCGTCCGGTTCGGTTTCCAGGAACTCATTGAGAGCATTGCCGTGGTCGCAAATGGCCGCGCTCACATTCACAAGTTCAAGGACTTTCTGAAGCGCGCCGGCAATCGGTTTGGCTTCATTGTTTGTCACTATCATAGCTTTCATTCTTTCACCTCCTTGTTTGGTAAAATGTTGATGAGCTTTTCTGCCGCTCTCTGCCAATCCTTGCTGTCCATGATGAACGGAATCGGCTGACCGCCCATTTTCTCCAGCCCTTTGATAACCACTTGCGCATAATCGGCAAAGTGATGGTCTATGTTTGAACAAACCACGACCGGCACATTTGCCAAAATCGCTTGGATGATCACGGCAAATCCACTGGGTTTGTCCGCGCTATCTTTTGGGTGACCAAACCCCATTTGCGGAAAGTGCAAATCCGTCACAATTCCCGACAACTTGCCTTCCAGCATTCTGGAATATTCCAGTGCTTCGGTCAGGTTGGTTGCGATCATCACCTTGAACCCATGCCCGCGCAGGATTTTTGTCGCCTTGACCGCCTCCTGCGCGTCGTCTTCCACAAGTAATACTATTCTCTTATCCATTGCGTTCCTCCTTTTTGTTTGATTTTCTGTTATATCCCCTCTTGCCCTTTTTAGTTGTCTGAACTCCACCCTTGCGAAGTTGCATCCATGCTTCGCGCGAAAGCCGTGGTTTTAACCGCTTCATATTCCTTCTCCTTTCTTTTTTATTTTTAATGTACTATCGGGAACCATTCCCTTCCAAAACCATAAATTATGCTTATGGCTTTGAAAGAGAGCCCACCGAAGATTTATTTTAAAATCTTCGGTGAGCAATGAAATCAGCGAGAGGAGAGGTTCTTGTTCTGCCCTTATCCCCGATCGTCGGGAATCGGGAAGAGGCGCAATTACCCTTTTAAGGAGCAGACGCGCTCCAACCTTTCCGCCGATATTCCAATTATTGAGCCAACATATTATTCACCGCGCGGCGGATAAACGGCTCAATAACTTCGCGCAACTCGTTTGCCGGAATCCCCGTCCGCTTGGACAGGTTCCCAAGATTGCGCTTGAATTCAGAACTGGAGACTACCCGCATCTTTTCCGACTGCAGAAATTCCGCGAGTAAAATTTCCAGTATCTGAAGCTTTTTGGCATTATCCATATTTTCACCTCCTTCCTGCGCTTGGACGTTTCACGTCCAAGTGGTTTGTTTAGATTTTTTTTAAAAGAACTGAAAGGGAACCATTTCCCTTGCAAAATTTTTACATAAACTTTGCAAGAGAAACGAAAGTTGTGCGTATGCATAAACTATGCTATACTGCATTTATATGAAAACATTACCTCGTCACAACATTAATATTGCTCATTATATAATCGTTAATCCAAATATTTGCCATGGGAAACCGTGTTTTAAAGGGACGCGCGTTATGGTGTATCTTGTTTTAGAATTGCTGGAAGCGGGCGTTCCGATTGAAAAAATTATAGGGCCGGAATATTATCCCAAGCTAACTCGCAAACACATAGAGGCGGCTTTACACTACGCGGGTGCGCTTCTTAAAACCCGCGAATATGTCTCTTACCGACCTCAATATACTGTGCGATGAAAATTTGCCTAAAATTGTAACGGTTGCTTTGCATGATGCTGGCTATCAAGTTAAAAAAGTTGTTCCCGGCGCGAGCGATACTGTTATCGCCACAAAGGCCAAACAAGAGAAATGTATTCTCGTTACTTTTGATTCTGATTTTGCGAATATTCTTGTTTATCCTCCTCAGAAATTCTACGGTATTGTACATATCAATATCCACCCTCAGCTTTATGAAACGGTAATTGCCGCGCTCAAAAACCTTTTTGCTATTTTCAGAAAACCAGCTGATTTTAAGGGAAAGTTGATTATTTTGGAAGCAACCACTTTCAGAATCTGGGACAATAAGATGAAATAACTCACTTTCTTATTTATCAAAGAACTATCCTCCGTTCCCTTTCAGAAATTTTTTGCCGGAAAAAATCTCTGGAAGAGAGGCCACGAATTTTTTGTGTGGCCCCGTATTAGCGGTGTCCGCCCGCTTTAGCGCTTCGGAACTGCCCCGAAGTATTACAGCCCCAGTTTATAACGACATGGAGTTGGTCGAGTTTGTTATATCTTAAAAGTGAGCTCTGCCCACTTTTGCGTTTCCACACACTCGCCTTCAGGATGAAGAATCTTGATGGAATCCACATCAATCCGAAGCTTTTTAAGCGTGCAATCTCGCCCGCGCGTTCCGGTTAACTCGCTTTTGCTGCGAGGCCTTATATAAGCATGGTCCTCATGAAGCTGGACAGGCTTATTTTTACCCCGCTTAACCCAGAGCGAATATCGGAATTGATCGCCGAGCCATCCTTCGCCATGTCCGGCACCGCGGTCGGTATCTATTTGCTCAAAGAGAATCCAGCTCGCTATTTTCCGCTTAGCGTCAACGACGCTTTCGATAATGCGCGTTGGCTTATAGAGTGGGTGATTGTGCTGGTGCGATTTCACCGTATCCTCCATTGCTTTCCCGGTATCATGCGTAAAGCCGGTTGGCTTCGGCCCCTCCCATTCTACGCGGAAGTCGCGGGATTCGCTCCATTGCTGGCGACTGTTACTCACCTTTACAGTGAGGTTTAAGAAATTCTCTCCGCGATTGGTAATCGTGGCATTGAAGCCGATACCAATACGGTAGAACTTTCCTCCGGGATGACGGAGACCGGTCCGATATTCCCTCGTCACTCCGAATCCCTTACCCCTCACCCATACGAATAGCTGGTAGTAATCTGAAATGGCATCATAATCCCTGTCCGCATGATCAGCGAGAAGTACTACGATATCGCCATTTTTTTCTACCTTGTCATGGTCGTCGCCACCGAGCTTCTGACCGGTAGCGTCAAAGATATGGCAATCGTCTTCCCATACTCCGATCTTAGAAGCGGTGTGCCAGCGATGGCCAAGGCCTTTTGCGACATACGAGCGGAATGCTTCCGCGTCGCTGATGACATTTTGAAGCAACTCAATGCGTTCCTGAGTCGCTTTATAGTCACGGGCGTTGAAGACAACCAATTGGCTCGGCTGTCCTTTGCTAAAGCGATACGCCTTCACATTCCCATTGCCTGTGCGAAGCGCGTAAACCACTTCGTTTTCAGATTCTTCTAAGATTGCTGGGTCGTTGAGCGAAAGGTCCCAGTTGTCAATCTCATAGTTGTAAGCACCACGATACTGAACCATCCCGGTGCTGTATATTTTCTCCCATTTCCCTTTTGTCTGCTTTTCAATTTGCAGATCATTAGAGTAGGCGATTCCAGCTCCGGACTTTGGATCGCTTTTTTGCTTTACAATTATCCGAAAATATTTCCCTTCGGATTGATACTTCTTGAGATCTAAATACTGCTGCACCAGCGGTGGCACACTCGGCAGTTTTTCTTTACCGCTTAAAATCTTCACATCTTGCAGTTTTATCGTTTCCATCCGGATCCTCCTTTTCCGATATTTTAGCCGTCGGCGCGGGATATATTATTTTAAATGTACTCAGGAATTATTTCCCTTTTAGAAATTTGAATGTCCATTCAAGTCTCTAAAAGGGAGGCAAGCGATTTTTCTTACCTCATTAAGTTATCGCGGTCTCGCCCGAATTTATATGGAGTAATCCATCTTCTCCAACTTCTTCCAGATCCCCGCTCACGAGGTTTTCTCGTCTTTGCCGCTAACTCCACCATGTTGGAGGCAATCGCAAAGAATCGTTGCACTGACTTTATTTTACATGGCACTATGACTCTTAGGGTTCGCTGGTAGATTTACCGATGAGCGACAGTAAGGTCTTAAATGCTCCCTCCCAATCTTTAGTTTCTGCTTCTTTATGATAGTCACTAGAAGCATCAACTATTGGAGGGAAGCCTTTAACCGCTCCCGTACTCATTTGGAAAATCCACTCATATCTTGCCCCGTGGTGATAACCCGCAGTATTAAGAACACAAGGGATATTGTGATCTCTGCAGACTATCCCCACTCTTACTCCGATCGGTTCTGGATTGCTCCAAGTGCTATCGTAAGTAAGCGGAAAGTAGATGTCGGATATTACTCCGTCAATCTCTACTTTATTGGGAGGCAAATACTTGCCAGCGTCCCTGAAAGTCCTCGCATAGATAACCTTCACATCTTTATCCGCAAAAAACTTCTTTGCGTCATCAAGATGTTTTAGATCATCCTCTATAACAAGGATATTTCTTGCCATTCAATCACCTCCTTTCAAGGTTTCAATGGCTCGACCGCGGTTGATATATAAAAGATTCTTTGCCAATCGTCGTCACCGGCAAAATCTTATTGTAAAGAACTCGGGATTTTTCCCTTCCAAAAACTTTGTTTTGCAAAATCTTTGGAAGGGAAGCAAGTGCGTTGACTTGCTTTGTTGATAAAGATGCTTTTTTGCATCCCTCCTGCTTTTATGTTTTTACGCAAAGAGCGCTGTTCCCGATTTTGTCGGAAACGCAACCCCGGCGCCTTAACCGAGGATTTGTCGCGCCCAGGTGCGCTGGTCAGCGTCCCGCCTGCAGCTTGGGCTTCTTCTCGCCTTTACCGTTGGCCTTTAAAAAGACCGTGGCAAAAGGTTTGAAGAACCCGCGCTTGGCAGCCTGCTCCTGCTCACGCATGAGAGTATCGGACATTTTGAATGTCCGGATCTTCTCTTTGCGAGCAAGACGGCCGCAGGGGGCGCAAACCACTACCTTCTTGCCGCCGGTGGCTCTCAAGTCGAGAGTCCACATCTGGTCGGCAGAACCGGTAGCGCCGCAACCTGGGTTCTGGCAGGAGTACTTCTCCTCCTGCTCCATAATCATCACCTCCTTTCAAGGGTTAGGGGTTAATATCTATCATTACGACGTTGCTGTCATAATGATCTTGTAGCATCTCGCGCATATTGCTGGAAAAGCGCCGGAGACTGGAACTTCCAGCTCTGTGCCTTCTATCACGACCTTGCGGGCCGGCACCGGATTCTCACATTCGCAATATTCTACGTCTGCCATTATTACCACCTCCTTTATTTTGGTTTGAAAGAACTGTTAAGGGACTATTCCCTTTCAAAGATTTCATAGTGATAAAATCTTTGAAAGGGAGCCAAGGAAGTTTTATTTTTTGTTTGCTCCCTTGGCTTTATATGAACGGCTCTTTTTTAAGCCGGGGAATTTTCGCGGGAGGACATTCTTTTACTAGGTTTCCTCCCATGCCCATTGATTTGGGAACCCCCGGCGTCCCAAGGCGCGCCTTTTTAGCCTACTCTTGGGTGGAGTCAAGTTCGCGAACCTTGTGGCGAAGTATTTCTACTTGCCTAAAGTCGGCAAACTCAAACCCCTTTGAAGCAAAGGGATGATTCTCGTTGAAACGAATCATCTCTTTAGCTCTAGCGAGGAGCTTTGCTTCTTCGACTTCTAACTCCTCTACTATTGTGGCTATGGTTGTGGTAACCATAAAAATCTTTTAGGTGTCGTTATTCTCCTTTTGTTTTAGATTTTTTGAATGTGCTTCGGAAACTATTTCCCTTTCAGAAATTTCTTGTCTGAAAAATCTCTGAAAGGGAGATCATATTTAATATGATCTCATAAAGTTTTGAAGTGTCCGCCTTCTGCAGACCGGACTAATGTCCGTTCTGCAGCCAGCGCCTCGGAACTTCCCCGAAGTATTACAGCCCAGTTTCCGACCTTGGGTTAAAGTCGTCTGCCTTTAGCAGATTTCCATAACAGGATATTTAATCCTCATATTCTTTCTCCCTTCTCAAAGAACTTTTTATATAAACAATCCTTTTGGACTGATGATTTTCCTCGGAGATTCTGTTGCCAGGCTCTCCGCCCGCCCCGGCCGCCATATCGGCCAGTTTATTTAAGGCGACGCTCGGCGGCGTTGCGATCGGCGCGGGATGCCCGCATTCCGCAGAATCAGCCGAAGATTATTCTCGCCTCCTTGATATCCAATCAGTCGAGCTAACTCGCTGTTTGGGTAAGGATTTGAAGAATCTTCGTTGGAAATTATTTCGCGAACTTGGCGAATAATCTCTGCGTGATTTCTGCGGTCGGCCGTTCTGGATGCTCCAGGACGCGCGGCATCAAGCCCGGTCTTCACGAGAGCGCGGCACACGGTGGTTTTATCCACTCCATGCTTTCGCGCGAACTCGCTCGCATCGAACTCCCTACCTGTCGCATTAGCTTCAGCGACAGCCGCTCCAAGGGCTCGGATAAATTCTATCCGTGCATCCTTTGAGCGCTTGTTTACGCCAATCCGGTAGTGAGCTATGCCGTTGGACCAAGCCCGAAAGCCAGCTTCGCGAAGCGCTTGCGCGAATCGCCGAATCTGATCTTCCGGATGGCCAACGCATATCCGATGCGTTCTGCCGGCCGCATGGAGAAAATAATGCTCTTCTCCAGCGCCATTCACAGCATTCCCCCGAATGTGCTTTGAACACATCCGACAGTCATACTGTCTCCGAGCATGCCTCTTCTGCAGAACCACTGAATTTCTCATTAAATCACCTCCTTATATTTTGGTTTGAATGTGCTTGGGATCCCGCTTGATCGCGGATTATTCTCCCTTTCAGAAACCACTCCGACGCGCACTTGGGAGCTTCGCTTCCAAGTGAGAATGATTTTTGAAAGGGAGGCAAGCGATATTTCGCTTGCCTTTAAGATTAGCGTGCTTGCTCCCCGCATCACCTCCTTTGGGGGTTTTATCTCGACCGAGATTTTTAAATTTTTCCAGCCGTCGTCGCTTGGAAAAATTCGGAATCCTCCCACCGTAGTGGTATTTTTCCGCGCGTTCGCGCGGAGCTGGCTTCTGTTGCCACAGTTTCACTTGCTCGGATTAGGGCAAGCTACTTTCCAGCTACTCCGGCCGCCCTGTCGGCCAGTGATTTCAGGGCAAAATCAGAGCGCATACTCTTTCATGAGAATTGTCGTGTTGTTCGTGAGCTTTCTGTATCGCCACACGCCATCTCTTTCAAGATGGATGTGCCTTGTCACTGTCACGCGACCCGCCGCTTCAATGATCTCCGCTCTTTTTTTGTTTTTGCTGATCAAGTAAATACCATATTTGCGCACCCCGCATCACCTCCTTATATTTTGGTTTGAATGTGCTTGGGATCCCGCTTGATCGCGGATTATTCTCCCTTTCAGAAACCACTCCGACGCGCACTTGGGAGCTTCGCTTCCAAGTGGCTGATTATTTTTAAAGGTTCTGGGAATTTCTCCTCCAAAGATTTCAGTGTTAAAATCTTTGGAGGAGAGACAAGCTTGTTGCTTGTCTAAAGGAAGACATTCTTGCCCTCCTTCACCGATTCTTTTACGCTGTCACGAGCCGGCCGATGAGACGGCATCCCTTGAGGACTTCTAATAAGTCTCTCATGAGTCACCTCCTGGGCTCATTACAGAATAAAGGTTCTGCCTTCATTCTGCCGCGAGTACGCTCGCGGGCGGTTTTGATTTCAATATGCTTCCCCCTTCGCAACCAACTTTTTCAAATTGGCTCTGAAAGGGGGTGGATGAACCGTGATTCTTTTATTTCTGAATGCTCCACCCCAATGCATTCTGCCGTCCCCACTCTTGACGGCGCCGGTTGCCTACCTTAACCTAGTAGGCCCATCACCCCCCCGGCTGGTGATGGTATTTAGTGGGTTTTGCACGCTGATCGGGCGCGGCCAGTCATCACGGTGACTGACTTCCGAATCGGGAGAGCTATTTCTCTCCTCGTCTTCGGCTCTTCTATTTTTTAAAAGTTCTAGGGACTTTTCCCTTCCAGAGACCGCCTATATGTGGCATAATGGCCTTCTGGGGTGCTGCCTTTTAAAAAAGGCGCGCTCTGGAAGGGAGAAGTTCTATTTGCAATCAACCATTTGTTTTTAGCGTGCTGTCAATTTCAGTTGGCATTATACTCGTATTTATTATTTTGTCAAGAGCTTCTGGCATATTCTTTTAATAATACTCAAAATACCCTTTATTTATCAGTGTTTTTTAATGTATAGTATTTGTCATTAATTACTAACATAGTAGTTTTATATAAAAATAATTACGAAAAAGTTACTCCCTCTTGACAAAATTTGCCAATTGACTATAATGGCATTATGGCAAGTTAGTACTTTTTAAACTAACCGAAAACCCCGATGCTTGCCAATCGGGGCAAATTAGGAGGGAAAGGAGGTAGAAAGATGCATTTTGTTGCAAACAAAAAGCCCATTTTCAAGGGGCGATCAGACTTTTTCAGGCGCTGGCCAGGCCCGGAAAAAATGGAAGTTTTTCTGCAAAAATGCCGCGAGAAATTATTCTGCGGCAAAAAGAATCATGTTTTTGCACCTTCCTCCTCTCCAAAAAGAAAGGAGGGTAGGGAAATGGGCACAGGATATGGAGGATAGAGCGACACAATGACGACTGACTAATTTAGTTAGTTTCATTTTCGCTCTCCGGCGGGCAGAGACCCGCTAACTCAAGCCGGCATCAACTTGATTCGATGATGCTGGCGAAACACACTTTCGGATCAAAAAAAACACGCCGAGGATTGAAAAGCTTAAGCTATAATGCTTTGCTAAGTAAATCCTCGGCTTTTTATTTATTCTATCTGATAAAAAATACCTACTTTTCTTTTTGGTACCTTTCAGCCGCCTCCCATGCAAGATCAAAAAAAGATCGTAGTGTACTTGCTATTTCTCTATTTTCTATAATAACACCGACTAATTTACCTTTTAGTGAAGATATGGCAACTCTATCACTAAAAATAGTTATATCAACAGCAATGGGAAATTTATCCTGAGGAACTATTCTCAATTTATCTCCTTTAATGATTTTCTCAAAAGGTCCAGCAAAGCGGGTATAAATTGCCCTTACTTTTATTTTCTTTTTAAGCCGCCTTCTAAAATAATCACTTAATTCATTGGGGGTAAAAACCTTATTTAAATCATCAACTGAAAAAATAGATTCTAATTCCTTATCCCTTGTCTTTAAAATTTCATCCTTAATAGTATCAAGCCCTTCCTTCCCCTCAAAGAACCGCACCTTCGGTTTTTCTTCGGCATAGGTGTGCATAGATAAGAGCGCCGGCAAAATGCCTGCCAAAGAATTTTCTGCTGATTTTAATTTTTCCTCCTGGTTTTTCAAAATGCGCTTCAAGGCCTCCGGACTTTCGGCGGAAAACAGCGTTTTTTTATTGTGTTCATATGTGCTCATCAGGCCCGCTTCCATCAGCGATTCTATCTCCACATAAGTCGTGGCGCGCTTCACGCCGGATTTTTGGGCAATCTCGGCCGCCGTCGCCGGCCCGAGCTCCAACGAAGCCAGATATACCTTCGCCCTTTTCTCCCCCAACCCGAATTTTTCCAAATCTTTGTATGTTATCATAAGTTCAATTATATTATTTTATCCCTATAAAATCAACCGAGCTAAATAAATTATAAATTTTGAGATCAATATTTTAATAGGAAACACTATCACCGCGTTGAAGACGCGCTTCCATCTTTTTTTTGGTTCCAGAGCGAATCGCCAGAGCCATTCAAGGCCGATTTTTCTTAAAAAAATCGGCGCGCGGGGAATGTCGCCCGAAATCATATCAAACGCTCCACCCACCGCCATCGCTATTTTCACGCTCGGCAAACGCGAAAGGTTGTCGCAAATCCAACGCTCCTGCTTTTGCGCGCCCAGCGCGACGAATAAAATATCGGCATTACATAGGCTTGGCCTTGGTAAATCAACCTCTTCAGACCAACCAGCCACTTGAAGCGCTGGAAATTGTTTTTTTAAAACCGCGGCCGTTCTTTCAGTGGCGCCGTTTTTTCCTCCCAGAAAAAAAACTTTTTGCCTGTGTTTGGCCGAGAGCTCGCATAGTTTAACCATAAAATCCACTCCCGCCACTCGCCCCTTAAACGGCATCCCGATCATTTTACCCAATAAGACCGGGCCGGTTTCGGGCAACGACAGATCGGATAACCGCAAAATATCGCGATAATTATCGTCTCGGGACGCTTCAAGCAATATCTCCGCGTTTGAAGTGAAAATTTTGTTCTGCTTTCCGCCCAAAAGCATTTTTTCCGCCATTTCCACCGCCTCGCCCATTGTTACCGCGTCAACCGGCACGCCTAAAATAGAACATTTCATATATTCCATTTTAGCAAAAATAACAGTATTATAAAAGCAATCAAATGTTTATTTTAGACGTCATCCCGACAATCCGTATACCCAAGACCGATATTCAGATTTTGAGTTATTTTTCCAAAGAACCCCTGCCGGCGGGAGCGCTCGCGCGCGTGCCTCTCGGATCAAGAAAAATCAACGCGCTGGTCGTTGACTCTCACGACCTGGAAAAACAGCGAATTCAAATAAAACAATCGCGCTTTCAGACAAAAAACATCTCCGCCGTTATTTCCAAAGAGTCGGTTCTTAACACTAGCCAGCTCCAGCTTTTGAAATATCTGGCCGATTATTACATCGCCTCACCCGCGCTTTTCGTCTCCGCTATATTGCCGGGATACTTAACCAACAAAAAAACGCCGGTTACTTTATCTTGTCATCCCCGTGGAAACGGCCTGCCCGCCATAAGCCTAACACCGCGCTTCAATGATATTCCGCCAGATAACTTAATTCCATACTTCTTCAAGCTTCCCGTGACAGGCAATTGGCAGGCGGGGAATCCAGAAAATATCCTGGATCCCCGCTTTCGCGGGGATGACAATCATTTGCCTGTTTTGATAAAAAACGATGATCGCCTCAATGAATATGAAGAAATTATCTCATTGCATCTCTCCGACGGCAAACAGATTTTATTTCTCGTTCCGGAATTGGCGCGAGTTGAATATTATGAAAATTATTTTTCCGGATATAATCCGTTGATTTTAACTAGCGAACTGACTCCAAAAAGATTTTTTGAATCCTGGGATAAAATAAGACTCGGGCAAGCGCAATTTGTCATAGGCACTAAGATCGCCATTTTCGCCAATTTTCAGTCGCTTGGCGCGATCATTATAGACGAAGAGCAAAGCCGTGAGTACAAATCACGCGATATGCTGCCTTACTACAACGCGAAAACCGTCGCCCTTAAAACCGCGGGACTTTCGGGCGCGAAAATATTTCTAGGCAGTGCCGCGCCTTCGCTTGAGACATATTATAAAGTTAAAGAAAAAGTATACGAGCTATCAGATTCATCGTCAGTCGTCAGTCGTCAGTCGTCAGTCATTGTAGTTGATATGCGCAACGAACTTTTGGATAAAAATTACTCTTCTTTATCATATCAATTGAAAAACGAAATTGAACGCGTCCTTTCCGATCAGACAAAAAGAGCGGTTCTCTTTGTCCCGCGCCGCGGCAGTCAGTCGTTTTACTTCTGCGCCGATTGCAAACATATTGAAAAATGCCCGCACTGCGACGCACATCTTGTTTATCACGCTTTGCAGAAAAACATATTGCTGTGCCACCATTGCGGATACCGCCAAGAACCCTCGCTTTTATGCTCCAAATGCGGCGGACACAACATCAAAACATTCGGCGCCGGCACGCAAAAAGTTGCCGAAGAATTGAAAAAGTTTTTCGGCGTTGAGGCGCTCGTCCTTGACTCCGACACCGCCCAGACTTTCAAGGCCCAGCAAAAAATCATTGAACGATTCCGCGCCGGCGACGCGCAAATACTCATCGGCACGCAGACATTGCTCGGCGAACCGGATATGCCCGAAGCCGATCTCGTCGGCATTATTTCTTTGGATAATCTGCTTTACATCCCCGACTACAAAATTAGCGAGCAGATATTCCAAACCATCCGCGGCCTCGCCGCTTACGCGAAAAGGGGCGCGCCTTTTTTCTGGCAAACATACACGCCGGAAAACGAAACAATTCAAAACATCGCCCTTCAGGATTACGAAAAATTTTACGAACGGGAAATAACCGCGAGAAAAGCATTGCGCTACCCGCCTTTTTCCCGTATTATTAAAGTCACAATCCGGGACGAAACCTTGCCAAAAACCGAGGCGCGATCGGCTAAAATCACCCGCCACCTTGACTCCGCCCTGAAAAAAACCGGCGTGGAATATGAAATCCTGGGGCCGGTACCGGCTTACGCGCCCAAAATAAAAAATCAATATATTTTTACCGTAATTTTAAAAATATTTTCCGCCGAGCAGAAAGATTTAAACACAGCATTTGCCCCGATTCAAAACGAAATCACGATAGATGTTGATCCGGCCGAGGTTTGACCTCCGCCTGCTGCCTATCGGCTGTTGCCAGAGCTATTTGTTTTCAAGATTAAGAAATGGATTGATTTTAATTCCCGTTGTTGCCTGCCCGCCATAAGCCTAACACCGTGTTTCAATGATATTCCGCAAGATAACTTAATTCAGTGCTTACACAAACTTTCTTTGACAGGCTTTGGCAGGCGGGGAGGTCGAACCTCGCTATATTGGTTTCCGAGCTTATTCCAAATGTGGCGAGGTCGGGTTTCCAACAACAAAAACATTGTGCAATTCCTTTCCTTTTCGCGAAGACAAATGGCGCTGATGATAATTGAGAATCAGCAGGCGGAAGCCCGACCTCTAAGCTAATTTATATGTCCACCCTGCCAATAGAAACCGAATTGAAAAAAACAAATAAAATACTGCGCGCGCAATCGGAAGAAGTGAATGTAAAAGATATAACCGGCGCGAGGATCCAGAAATTAATCGCTGATATGAAAGCGACGCTCGCGCGCACGCCCAACGGCATCGGCCTGGCCGCCCCGCAAATCGGCAAAAATCTGCGAGTATTCGTCGCCCTGCCGGAACTTGAGCTCAACCAAACCGTTTTCATAAACCCGGTTATCACGAAAATATCTTCTGAAGCCAAGCCGGTGGAAGAGGGTTGCCTTTCCGTGCCAGAGAAATACGGTAAAGTCGGCCGTGCTATCTCCTTGAAAGTGGAAGCGTATAACGAACGCGGCCGTAAATTCAAAATGAAAGCGGACGGGCTTATCGCTCAGCTTATTCAACACGAAGTTGACCATTTGAACGGAAAACTTTTCATAGATAAAGCGACGAATATTTTTGAAAAGAAAAAGGAATGAAAGACAAACTGAAAATAATTTTTATGGGGACGCCGGAGTTCGCCGGCATTATTCTGGAAAAATTAATCGCTTCCGAAACATATAAACCCTCCCTTGTTATTACCCGGCCGGACAAACCGTTAGGCAGAAAACAAATACTCACTCCCCCGCCGGTAAAGCAAAGAATTACGAATTACGAATTACGAATTACGAATAAAATAAAAGTTTTACAACCAGAAAGATTAAAAGACCCAGAGATCATAACGAAGATTAAAGAAGAGGAACCGGATATTATCATTGTCGCCGCGTACGGTAAGATTATACCGAAAGAAATTATAGACATCCCGCGTTTCGGCGTTTTGAATGTGCACGCCTCGCTCCTGCCGCTTTACCGCGGCGCTTCGCCCATATCAGCGGCGATTTTAAACGCAGACAGAAAAACCGGCGCGACTATTATGCTGATTGACGAAGAGCTGGATCACGGACCGATTCTCGCACAAGCGCGCGTTCCCATCGCGTCCGATGATACAACGGAATCTTTAAACCGAAAAATAGCTCTTGCCGGCGCCGATCTTTTGAATGACACCATCCCTAAATGGACCAGTGGCACGATTAAACCGCTGGCGCAAGATCACTCGCGCGCGACGCATACCGAAATGCTTAACAAGCAAGCCGGCGAAATCAAAACTGAATACACCGCCGAACACATTGAAAGAATGGCACGGGCGTATTATCCCTGGCCGGGAATTTACTTAAGACATGAAACTCGCAACTTGAAACATGAAACAAAAATACTAAAAATCATAAAAACAAAAATCATACCGTGCGAGAAACAATTGCCATCTCTTTCGCTTTCACTGACTTTTAAAAAAGAGCTCTGCCTGCATACCGCCAACGGATGCTTGATCTTGGAAACCGTCCAGCCGGAAAACAAAAAACCGATGTCCGGATACGATTTTTATCTCGGCAACAGTGTTTTAGGCAAGGACATTTTGCACTCATAGTAACCTAAGGGCTTCATTGGGAGTCAAACCGTTTAACCCGCAATGTTCTAAATTGTTATACTCTTCATTCCAAATTCTGATTTTCCAATTTAATTCTCTCAATGATTTAAATTTGTTTCTCTCATAAAACATCTCTTGG
>Ga0209542_10006369_pt1 | contig 22999 bp, 30 predicted proteins | sample RifCSPhighO2_01_FD_184028 | JGI IMG/M metagenome (GOLD analysis project Ga0209542, IMG submission 184028) | Soil microbial communities from Rifle, Colorado - Rifle CSP2_plank highO2_0.1 (SPAdes) (version 2) | ecosystem: Environmental > Terrestrial > Deep subsurface > Rock core/Sediment ... | reverse complement strand
ATTGCTAACTAGAAGAGCTGGGGCAAAATTACAGTTTCTAATTATTGATGAGGGTTTTGGAACTCAAGATGCTGAGGGTAGAACTAGGATTGTTGAAGTTATGGACGCCATTAAAAATGACTTTGAAAAAATCCTAATTATTACCCACCTTGAAGAACTCAAAGAAGAATTCCCCACCCGCATTGAAGTTTCTAAAAACTCCAACGGCTCTACCTTTACAGTTATCGGGGATTAAGTTAGAATTTCTTTTAATTTTTCCAGGCTGTCAAAGTCGTGGATGGAGATTGGTAGGGAATCTGAGTTTAATTTTTTGATGATTTTTAATTTTTCTTTAACTTCTATTTCAGAAACTAAATCTGTTTTGGTTAGCAAAATTATCTCTTTTTTCTCCAAAAGTTTTGAGTCAAATTGGCCTAATTCTTTTCTAATTACTTCGTAATCTTTTTTGATATCCCTTGATTCTGCTGAGATGCAATGAAGCAACAGGGTAACTTTTTCAATATGTTTTAGGAACTTGTGCCCTAGACCCTTACCATCAGCCGCTCCTTCAATTAGTCCGGGAATATCCGCAATCACTTTCTTGTTTAAAACCCCTAGATTTGGTTCCAAAGTTGTAAAACTATAGTTAGCTACTCTGGCATTAGCATTAGTAAGTTCATTTAATAGCGACGATTTTCCAGCATTAGGTAATCCTATTAATCCAAGGTCAGCAATTAATTTAAGATGAATTCGGAATCTTCGCTCAATTCCCGGCATCCCGCGTTGTGCATATAGGGGAGTGGTATTTCTGGAATTAGCTAACCGTCCGTTTCCCCTACCACCAATCCCCCCTTTGGCCACCAAAATCCTATCGTCCGTGCTAGCTAGTTTAATAATTTCACTACTATCTTTATCCAATAATTCTGATCCGATAGGCAACTTTATCACTAAATCTTCACCACCGGCGCCAGTTTTTAATTTTTTACCTCCCATTCCACCATCTTCACCTTTAACTTTTTGGGTCTTTGAAAATTGGTTTAAGGCAAAAATATCCGTAATTGCTTCTATATAGAGATCACCCCCTTTGCCGCCATCACCACCATCAGGTCCGGCTTTTTTGCCTGGATAAAAAGAGGCTTTGCCGGCCCCACCATGCCCAGCGGTTACAATAATATCCACTTCATCAATTAACATATGGGTATTCTACCTTGATCTGGTTTAAGTTACAATTATTTTATGCTACCTTTGTTGACAAAAATCAGTGTACTAGCGACAGCCTGGGGCTTATTCTTATACACCATACTGCAGGTTAACTATCCGGAAAGTTTAGTTACAGCCAATACATATCAATTAGCCTATTTTTTTATCCCTTTATTTTTAGGGCTAACAATGATCTTTAGCTTCAAATTCAACTTTTTTTCTTCTAGCTCAATTGCCTTAGGGCTGATTATTTTATTGATTTTAAAAGCTTTCGATTCACTTAACCTAGCGACTGGAATAATAACTTCAGTGGCCATCTTTCTTCTAGCCAGTGCTTCTAAGAATATTTCCTTTAAAAGCAAGGTTAAACGCAGTTTAACCCCAAGATTGACACCGCGGCCAAAAAAGCCTAAACTGACGCGTAAACTATGAATAACAACAAATTCTACATTACAACCACCTTACCTTATGTTAATGCCGAGCCTCATCTGGGCCATGCCATGGAAATGGTTGAGGCTGATATTCTAGCCAGGTATCACAGGCTTTTAGGCGAAGAGGTGATTTTTAACACCGGTACTGATGAACACGGTGCTAAAATTTATCAAGTGGCTATAGACCAGGGTAAAGATCCTCAGGCCTATGTTGATGAGTACGCCGCTAAATTTGATGATCTGAAAAAAAATCTAAACTTAATCTACACTAATTTTACTAGAACTACAGATCCAAAACACAAAAAAGCAGCTCAAGTTTTTTGGGGGAGATGTTTGGCCAAGGGTGATATCTACAAAAAAGATTATCAAATAAAATATTGCATTGGCTGTGAACTTGAAAAAACCGATTCAGAATTAGAGGGGGGCAAGTGCCCACTGCACCCTAATTTAGAAATTCAAATTATCAGTGAAGAAAATTACTTCTTTAAATTTTCTAATTACCAACAACCGTTACTGGATTTTTACAGGAATACTCCATATTTTGTAGTACCGGATTTTCGTTTTAGAGAAATTAACCAATTTGTAGAGCAAGGCCTACAAGATTTTAGTATCTCTAGGTTGAAAGAGAAGATGCCCTGGGGAGTTGAAGTTCCAAATGATTCCACTCAGGTTATGTATGTTTGGTTTGACGCCTTAGTTAATTATATTTCAACATTAGGTTGGCCCAGGGACGAAGAAAAATTCGCAAATTTTTGGCCAGCCATCCAAATCGCTGGCAAAGACCAGGTAAGGCAACAAGCCGCCATGTGGCAAGCAATGCTGATGTCCGCCAGACTCCCGACTTCCAAACAAATTATCATCCATGGTTTTATCACCAGTAATGGCCAGAAAATGAGTAAATCTATAGGTAATGTAATCCATCCTTTTGATTTGGTTGAAAAATATGGTATCGACGCTGTCAGATTTTTTATTGCTCATGAACTAAACACTTTTGAAGATAGCGATGTTACCCCGCAAAGGATTCATGAAAGTTATACTGCTAATTTGTCTAATGGTTTGGGAAATTTAGTTGCTAGGACAGCCAAACTCTGTGAGAATAACAATATAGAGGCTCCTGTTGAACTGATTGAATTCGATCCTAAAATGGAAGGTTTTCTGAAAGAGTATAAATTTAACGAAGCCTTAGGTTATATCTGGTCTGAGATAACAGCTGCTGATAAAAAGATTAGCGACGAAAAACCTTGGGAATTAGAAGGGGAGAGAGTCAGGGAAATTTTAGTGGACCTAGCGGGAAAAATCCAACATATTGCCTTTAACTTGCAACCATTCCTGCCAGAAACTTCAGAAAAAATCTTAAAACAATTTTCTGGAAAAATCGCAGCATCTGAGCCACTTTTTCCCCGGATTGCATAACTGAAATTATCTGGTAGAATAAGCAAAGCTTGCGATAGCAAAGCTATCTAATAAAAATGTCGGGTTTAGAACGATTAACTACAAACGAGCAAATAACTGTTAGTGAATATGACAAAATGGCTCACATTTGGGCTCTGACTCATGATACTCAAGAGTTTTGGACTCCTGAGTTTGAAGTATTTGAAAACCTTGTCTCATGTAACTCATCTGTTGTAGAGTTTGGTGCCGGGGGAGGTAGGGATGCCCGAAGATTATCCCAAAGATATCGATACTTGGGTACTGATATCTCATCGGGGTTAATAAGTGAAGCTAAGAAAATTAATCCACAACTTTATTTTAGACAAGCAGATCTTTACAGATTACCTTTTATAAATAGTTTATTTGATGGATTTTGGTGTAGCGCTACGCTTTTACATCTACCCAAAAATAGGGTGGGTGAAGCTTTATCGGAGATGAATCGGGTAACTAAAAACAATGGGACTGGTTTTATCTCAATTAAGGAAGGTCAGGGAGAAACTATTGTCGAAGACCAATTAAACGGAAAATCTTTTAGGAGATTTTTTGCTTATTACGAGCAAGATGAATTCTCTCAAATTCTTGAAGTTAATAAGTTTAAGGTCAGGGATTCTTACATGAAACCAGTTGGCCGAACAAACTGGTTAATCTACATTGTAGAAAAATCTAAACCAAATTTGAAAAGATATGAAAATAATTGATACACATGCACATTTGTTTTGGGATAAGTTTCAGCATGACCTTGATGAGGTGGTAACTGATGCGGTTAAAGCTGGGGTGACTACTATTGTTAATGTCGGGATAGATGCCGAAACTAGTGAAATGGCTTTAAAGCAGATCCAGGGTAAACTTGGTTGGACTCCAGGACTTGAAACTTATTCAACAATTGGTATTCATCCTCACGAAGCAATTAAATATTTCGAAGATCCAGATGTATCCATACAGAAGGACATAAATAGGCTAGAGGATATATACCATTCTAACACCACAAAAGTGGTCGCTGTTGGAGAGTGTGGTCTGGATTTTCTTTTGGAGAATAACCCCGACAGCCCCCCTTCTACCCTATCCTTTGACGAAATCAAAATCCTTCAGGTTAAACTTTTTCAGGCGCATATTGATTTGGCTAAGAAACTAAAACTCCCTTTGTTGATCCACATCCGGGATGATCGCGCTAAAGATGGCCAAAATACTGACGCCTTTAACGAGGCCTTTAAGCTCATTGAAGGCTTAAAAGGTATCTTCCATTGTTATAGCGGGCTTTCCCATAATACTCAGTACATTTTACAGAATACTAATTTTATGATTTCCTTTGCCGGAAATCTTACCTATCCCAAAAACTACTTCTTACGCGAAGATTTAGAAAATATTCCACTTGAAAGAATCGTAGTTGAGACTGATTGTCCATTTTTGCCTCCCCAAATGATGCGAGGTCAAAGAAACCAACCAGCTAATATCCTAGAGGTAGTTAAAGCAATTGCCTTAGCTAAGAATCTCTCAGAAGAAGAGGTGGCCAAAGCTACCTATAAGAATACCAAAAGCTTGCTAAAAATTTGAGATTTGTTTCAATTCCTAGTAAACTAATCTAAGCTATGCGTTTTATTTTAATCTTTTTGATTGGGATGATCTCCTTTTTTTATATTGGTGCTCTAATCAAACACCTTACCCATAAGACTCTCCCTTCAATTCTTGGATTTACCTTAATATTTGCGGGTCTGATGCTGATGATTTTTGGGCAACTACTCATTAGTTATCCGCTAAATATCCTGGTCGGCTGTTTTGCTTTAGGTTCTGGTTTTGGAGTGGTAATTTTTCATTTTCTTTCTCAAACCTATCTGATTTCCAAAAAATTTGAAAGTGAGTTTGCCCGCAAACATGAACATGGAATTGATAGATTCTTAGAAATTTTGCCAGGAGCGTTAATGTGGATTGTGCTCAGTTCACCAATTTGGCTCTCCTTAACTGCTCCTTTCGCGGTAGCTTATTTAATCATCATTGCAGATATTTACTGGCTATTTAATGCTTTAAAGATATCTGTCACTATGTTTATTGGCTTCCGCCGAATGAAATGGGCTGAAAAACAACCCTGGTTTAATAGGTTGCAGCAGGATTTTCCTGAACAGTGGAAAGATTATTACCATTTGATTTTACTGCCAATTTATAACGAAAGCTTGGAGGTAGTGGGACCATCATTTAACGCTATCATTAGCTCCAACTACGACAAGTCCAAGATATTCCTGTCGGTTGGTTTTGAAGGCAGAACTAACCCAGAGCTAAAACATGCAGTCACTTTTGATTACCTGGAAAAGCAGAAAAGTAAAATCGGTGGGATTTTTACCACCATTCATCCAGCTGGTTTACCAGGTGAAGTACCTGGACCAGGTAGTAACAGAAATTGGATGGTCAAAAATGCTTTGTCAGAATTCAAAAAACAAGGCATTAAACCAGAACAGGTCATTGTTACTACCCTAGATAGTGACTTTGTTATCCACCAAGAATTTTTAGCCGGTGCCACTCATAAATACTTGTCAACCCCTCTGGAAAAACGTAACAAATGTAGCTATACTGGAGTATTCCTATATAATAATAACTACTGGCAAACCTCCGCCCCAATGCGGTTAATTGCCTCTGGCACCGCTTTTTGGCAGATCTCAGAACAGGTTTCATCAGATAAATACATTAACTACGCTTCCCTATCAATCAATATGAAATCACTTTTAGATATTGGTTTGTGGATTCCAGATAAAGTTAACGATGACTCTGGATTTTTCTGGAAAGCCTATTTTCATTTTAAGGGTGAGTATAAGGTTATCCCTCATTACATCCCCCTCTCAGCTGATGCAGTACTCGATATTAATTTACCAAAAACTTTTCAGAACCAGTATCTCCAACTAAAGCGTTGGGCCTACGGTGTTGAGCACATTCCCTTTATTATTAAAAAATACTTCAGTAGCAATGATATTGATTTTTGGAATAAAACTAGTTATTTAATCTTCATTCTTTGGTCTTACACCAAATGGGGTACTTTAGCACTTTTTATTACCTTTGCCGGTCTTTTTATCCCTTTACTAAACCCTAATTATCAGGCCTCTGCCTTATCAATTAACCAACCGATCGTCTCCTCTTGGATTCTAACCATCGCCTTTATAGGATTATTTACGACAATTTATGTTCATGAAAAAACTGTCCCGCCAAGACCTAAAAACTGGGGATTTTTAACTAAACTTTGGTCATACTTGCAATGGTTACTAGTTCCATTAGTATTAGTTACTATCGGTACCATTCCGGCAATAGATGCTCAGACATCGCTAATGTTGGGACGCTACATGGGCTTTCGTACCACGAACAAGGCTAGAAAATCCTAATCCAAAATATGTCAAAAAAGATTACCGGAGTGTTGATTATTGAGATTTTGCCAATATTACTTTCTATTATTTTTGCCATTACAATATTTGTTTTCAATAAATTTTTGCCACCCAAGGTGCCACTGTTTTACTCACTAAACTGGGGTGAATTCCAGTTAGCCACTAATCTGCAACTATTCATTTTGCCAGCCATAACTAGTAGCATCAGTTTAATTAACTTAATGATTTACTGGCACCTTAAACAATCTACTTTGCTAAAGAACATCTTACTGACTACTTCGATCATTGCTACAATTGTACTGTTAATTAGCTACGCCAAGATAGTGTTACTCTTTATATGATATTTTTCTGGCCAGCTATAACTGCCTTTTTTATAACACTTTTAGTTACTCCTTTGGTGATAAAATTGGCCGGAAAGTACGGTTTAATTGATAACCCAAAACTGCGACCTTCACCGTCTCATGTCCAAAATCGAATCATCCCCAGGGCTGGTGGTTTAGCAATATTTTTAGGAATAGTCGTTCCAATTTTTGTTTTTGTTCCAATAGATAAACACATTATCGGAATTATCCTGGGACTGATTATATTGCTTGTAATCGGGCTTATCGATGATAAACTTAAAAACCTGTCCCCTTTTCCCCGGTTAATAGTTCAAGTCTTGGTTGGTCTAGTAGTAGTTGCTAGTGGAGTTGGCATTAGCTATATTACAAACCCACTTGGAGGAGTCATCAAACTAGATATGCTAGTTTACACTTTTAATTTTTTGGGGGTCCATAACTTGATTATACTCGCTGATATATTTGCCCTAGTCTGGATAGTCTGGATGATGAATATGGTTAATTGGGCCAATGGTATTGACGGCCAAACCCCCGGTTTTGTAGCAGTTGCCGCATTAATTTTGGGATTCTACTCATTTGAATTGTATCAAAACGGTGATCAAAATCAGTTATCGATCGCGGTGTTAGCTCTTATCACCAGTGGAGCTGCTTTAGGATTTTTACCGTTTAATTGGCACCCAGCTAAAATATTTCTGGGATTTTCTGGAACTACTATTTTAGGATTTATGTTAGCAATACTAGCAATATTATCGGGTGCAAAACTGGCAATCGCCTTTTTAGTGTTACTAATACCAGCTGTTGACTCAATCTATACTGGAATCAGACGACTATTAACCGGCAAATCCCCTTTTTTTGGCGACAAGAAACATCTTCACCATTTACTCCTTAAGCAAGGTTGGTCACATCAGCGAATTTCCTTGTTTTACATAACCAGCTGTGCTATTCTAGGAATGCTGGCGATTAATTTGCCAAGTTCTGGTAAGCTTTTTACGATCCTTGGCATTAGCACCTTATTAACTGGCAGTTTAATATGGCTAACTTTCTTTGGGAACTCATCAGAGCCTTTAGACCAAGGCAATGGATAAAAAACTGTGCTGTTTTTGCTCCTTTAATTTTTTCCGGATTTTTGTTTGACCCAGAAACTCAAATAAAATCACTGACAGCATTTTTTCTTTTTTGCGGTTTTTCCTCAGCTACATATTTACTAAATGATGTTTTTGATATTGAGCGGGATAAACTTCATCCCTTTAAGAAAAAACGGCCAATAGCCTCGGGGGCCATCCCACCATTTTTTGCTGTCCTGTTAGCCTTTTTGATTATACTGTTTCTATTACCACTCGCCTTTGGGTTATCCCCAGCCTTTTTTATTGCGGTAGTTTTGTATTTAATTCTGCAATTACTCTATTCATCTTATTTAAAACAGGTCATCCTATTAGATGTAATCGTAATCGCCGCTGGTTTTGTCCTCCGGGTTTATAGCGGAGTTTGGGCAATTGATGCTCATTTGAATGTTTGGTTTTTACTGTCAGTAACCAGCTTTGCTCTGTTTTTAGCGATTGGAAAAAGACGTTCCGAGCTAACTTTAATGCAGGCGCAAGCGAGTCGCCACCGTGAAACCTTGTTACACTATCCTGAAAATTTGCTGGATATTTTAACCGGGATGTTTGCTAACTCAACTTGGCTGGCATATGCACTGTTTGCTTTTTTGCAACCGCCAATTATTGCTCCAAAATTAATTTCCCTTTTTGGAGAACTAGACTTGCCAATTGTTGAAGCCAAATATTTTATGGCCACCGTACCAATTGTGATTTATGGAGTAATGCGGTATCTCTATATTATTTATGAAAAAAGAGAGGGTGAATCACCTGAGCGAGTCCTTATTACAGATATTCCCCTACTTTCTTCTGTCATCCTCTGGCTAGTTTTAACCATCGGTATTATCTACTTTCTAGCGGCTTGAAGGTGTGGGATTTGGTTTTTTGTTGACATAAAGACTTGCAACATAGCCTTCCTTACCATCGGTTGTCCGAACTTTCATCCAAGCTACCAATTCTTCTAGAAGTACTAACTCCTGCCCTGGAACAACCCTAGCTATCTCCAGTCCATTCAGACTGGGCTTATCCCGAATCCTTAAAAAGCCAGTTGGGGTATTTTTAACAACTACCCTTGGGGTAACAGCAGTGGGTTTGTTAAGACTGCTTAAGTCAATTTCAGATAAGCTCAGATCCACTACCAGATTTAAATTAAAACCCTCTGGAATTGAAGCTTTAATACTGCGATTTAAATAATTCTGATGGCTTAGTACAAATAAATGATCCCCTGAACTGACCTCAAATCTACCTGGAGTTTTACCTAATACCTTACCGTCTATTTCAACATTGGCTTCATCTGGACTAGAAATTATCGTCACTCCACTCCCCTTTTCTAGCGTTAAGATCTCTCCTGAGGATTCGGAGGGATCTTTACTAATTTCCCGATTGATTACCGTGATAGTTCCGACTTTTAAGTTAACCTTACCCTCCCAACTACTCCCCTCTCCAACCTGCAATTTTATTAAATACTCTGTAGGAGCCAACTCATTATCTTCATATGGGGTTTGGCCAACCTTTAAGTTATTAATATAGACATCAGCCACTGTGGAAGATAATACTTTCAGTCCGGCTACTTGGTTAATATTCCAATACTGATCAATCGGCTCTTTTAAATACCGCGCCGCCGTAAAAGTAATACTAATCAAAACCAGTAACACAAAAATAGTTTTTTTCATATAAATAATAGTATACGACAAAGCTGCTAAATTTGCTTTTTAGCTTCAGGTGTGCTATACTTTGCCATTGTTCGGATAAATACGAACCTAATGTTTGATTTTAATATTAAAAGCCTTTTGCCTAAGGTACTTAATGAAAGGGAAGCCCAAAACTTTAAGTACCCTAACATCAAGCCAAGGTTTTCGACCAGGGGTTTTAAGCGGCTGATCATACTTTCTCTTCTCGCCTTATTTTTAACAGGGGTTCAACCTGCTATAATTTTTCCTACCCAGCAATCAGTAGTTTATGCTAGTGAATCAACTCAGCAAGAAACAATTATTTCAGCTATTTCACCAGAGTTTAAGTTGCCTTTTGCAGGCTATCTATCAACCCAATATTCTAGCTGGCACCGGGGTATTGATATCGCAACCGGTTTTGGAACTCCAATCCATCCAATTGCATCTGGTGTAGTCGAAGAGGTTAATTTTGGGGTTTATGGTTATGGCAATGATGTGATTGTTACTCACACTGATGGCTTTAAATCACTTTATGGCCACATGGATAAAATCTATGTCAAAAAGGGTGCACCAGTTGGCTTTGACACTATCATTGGTACAGTGGGTTTAACTGGTTTTACTAGTGGTCCTCACACTCATTTGGAGATCTACAAAAATGGTAAAACTATTAACCCCCTGGCAATCTTACCTAGCATCCAGAGATTTCCAAGTATTGAACATCTCACTCCATATGGCGGTAATCAAAATAATAATCCAACTCCTATCACTAGTCAAATTCAACCACGACAAGCTAGATTTATTCCTACACCAACTCCAAAACCAATTGAAGTAGCTAAACCAAATATAACTGTACCCTTTGAAGCTAATCAATCTCCCGTCAATTCCCAACTCTTTTCACTGCCAGTAAATTAACTACTCTAAGATCTCACCTTCAACGGTACTAAAAGAGCTGCTTTGCCCAGATTGATCCCGCTCCCTGGAAATTAACCTTTCCAAGAGATTCTTAAACTCAATCGGATAATCTACGTACTTCAATACCATCTCATTTTTATTTAATCCTGAAGTATTCACAACAATAGTACCATGATGTAAAAAAAGCCTATCAAAGAAGGATTGATCTACTTCGATATTGGTGATTTTATCAAATAAAGCAGAGGTAAGTTTAACTGAAAATAGTCCCTTTTTAATAATCACCCGGCTAGTCGTCAGTAAATATCTATTGGCATGATTAGTATGCAGGGTTTTTAAAATAGCTACTAAAATCATAATTACTACCCCAATCAAAAAACAAACCATACTGTCTACCCCAAGCCAAAGACCAATCCCAAAAAATATTCCTCCAAATACCATCCCCGGAAAAAGTAGGTAGATAATAAATTTAGATCTCAGATAGGTCTTTCCTAAACCTGTCACTAAGATTAGTTCCTCATCATCAGATAGATAGGGCGCAAAGGCAGCCTTTTGTTTCGGGGTCGGTGATTCACGATAATGCAACTTTGCCATTAGATTTATTGTATCATTAATATATGTCTAGTTTCGATAAGCAAGCGCTGAAGTTACTCCAGGCAAATACCAGAGAAAGAGCTGGTCATATTTATACCGTGCCCTCACCGGAGAATTATCCTTACCAATGGCTTTGGGATAGCTGCTTCCACTCTATTGTTCTAAGCCATTTTGACACCAAAAGAGCAAAAGAAGAGTTGTGGTCTTTAACAAGTAAACAATTTGAAAATGGCCTACTACCCCATATGATTTATTGGGAAAAGGCTAAACCTTTTGGTTCGCTTTTAACTGATATCAGGTGGGGGCATGACGGCACCAGCACAATTACCCAACCACCAATTATAGCTGAAACCGTTTTGAAGATCTATCAAAAAGATGCTGACTTAGAATTCTTAAGATCAATCTACCCTAAGCTTAAACTGTTTTATCAGTATTTGCTGCTAGAGCGGGATTCTAGGGGTAATCATCTAATTGGCATTATTAACCCTGATGAGAGTGGCGAGGATAACTCCTCCCGCTTTGATATCCCTCTTAAGCTACCAGTTATTCAATCAGCGCAACAAAACTTAAACCAAAGACTTAGCTTAGTGGAGAAAAACAAAATTTGTAAATTTAATGCTCCACTTTGTATGAAAAACTTTTTTTGGGTTAAGGATTTGCCTTTTAACTGCTACATGGCACGCAACTTAAACGCTCTGGCAGAACTAGCTAGGCATTTAAAAATAGACCAGGACTCAGCCGTTTTTAAAGGACAGGCCAAGTTAATTACTGAGGCAATGAGAAAATATATGTTTGAGGGTGGTCTTTACTGGTCAGTTTATGACCCTGACCCCTTAGATGATAAAGTAGTAATCTACAAAAAGATCAAAGTTTTAACTTGGGCGATCTTTGCACCTTTATACGCTAATTTACTAACCCAAGAAGAGGCGGGAGCTTTAATTGATGACCATCTCTTGAATAAAAAAGAATTTTGGATCTCTTACCCAGTTCCTACTGTCTCTTTTTCTGACCCCAGTTTTAATCCAGAGGGCTTTTGGCGGGGACCGACTTGGATGAATACCAATTGGTTGATTTTTCAAGGACTACTCAATTATGGCTTTAAAGATTTAGCTAAAGAGCTTTACAAAATTTCTAAGTTTATGGTAGAGAGACAAGGTTTTAGGGAGCAATATAATCCCCTAACAGGCGCTGGCCAAGGAGCAAGCAACTTCACCTGGGGAACGTTAGTTGTCGACATGGAAAAAAGTTTATGAAGTTAAAATCTGTAACCTCAATAAAAAACTTCTACTTTAATAAAGAGGGCTCATTAGTACTTTCTGGATGGTTATCCAATATCTCAGTAGGTTGGTTTGGAGCTACCTTTGTACTACCACTCTTTACAGATTCCAATAGACTCATTTTATTGACGGTGAATATTCCTTCTGCTATACTAATGTTGAGTCTGGCAATTTGGCTAGCCAAAATGGGTAAATAAAAATGAATGAAGTCAATCAATTAATTATTGGTGCTGGAATAGTCAATGCGTTAATAGCCATTGCTATTATATTAATGGTTAAAGATTGGCCTCAAAAAAGCTCCCGGCGTAGTAGTAATTAAATTTATACAACTAGAGTTGTTGGGTCAATGGAATTTGTAACTACAGCAACACTTCTTGCTGGAAGATAGACTGCGCCCTTACCAACTATTGGGGATATTGAGCCATAATGATCATGGATTGTTAGTAAGGATACACCTGAAAATCTCTCTGATTTATTAATGCGCTTTTGCCATCCCCAAGTAGGCCATCCTCCTCCGGATTGAATAGTAATATCGTCCTGGTTTATTTTTAGGTAATCTACCACCTCATTAAATGCTTGTCCATAATAGTCCCATGGAATCCTGGTTCTAATCCCTGCTATTTTTGCCACATCAAATGGCGGCTCCGACAATTCATCCCAGTCTTTCCATATAATAGTTATATTACCAGGTTCTTGTGATTGGGCAACCATATAGGATTCTGCCAGTAAAAGAGCAGCTAACCCATTCTTGCTAATTTCCGGGAGTCCAAGTAGTTTATCTAGATCTTTTTTACTACGAAGTTCCATCCTGGGTGGAGTATAATGAGTAGTTAACGCAGTATCATATACTTCTTGCTCAAGTTCAATTAATTTCATCTTAATAGTCGCCCATTCCACCTGGGGGCATTTGGGGAGTTGGTGGGGATTTTTCCGGAGCATCTGTAATGGCACATTCAATTGTCATCGCCATTACTGCCACACTGGCCGCATTCTGAAGAGCAGTTCTGGTTACTTTTACAGGATCTATAATTCCAGCCAAAACTAAATCTTTAACCTTACCGTCATTGGCATCAACCCCAAAATTATTTTTGGCATCAATTACATCTCTCAACATCATACCGGCATTTAAACCCGCATTCTCCATTAAACGGTTAAAAGGCTTTAGAATGGCTCTTTTTACAATTTCCGCTCCAGTTTTCTCTTCGCCTTCTAGGTTTAGATTAGCTAATGCTTTACCTGCTCTTATTAAAGCCACTTCCCCACCTGGCACAATCCCCTCCTCTATAGCCGCTTTTGTCGCAGCCACCGCATCAATCACCCGTTCTTTTTTCTCTTTTAATTCAACTTCAGTAGCCGCCCCAACAACTATCACCGCCACTCCCCCAGTCAGTTTCGCCAACCGCTCCTGCAACTTCTCCCGATCAAATTCAGAATCAGTGGTTGTTAGTTCCCTTTTAATTTGACTAATCCGAGCGTCAATTTTACTTTTAGCTCCTTTACCATCCACAATCAAGCTATTATCTTTATCTGAAGTAACTCGGCCTGCTCTACCCAAATCTGTTACCTCAACACTTTCAAACTTCTCGCCGGTATCCTCAGCAATCACCCGACCACCAGTTAAAATAGCAATATCCTCTAGTTGCTCTTTTCTACGGTCTCCAAAACCAGGTGCTTTAATGGCCAAAACGTTAAAACTACCTCGCAATTTGTTAAGAACCAAAAGAGTCAGTGCTTCACCTTCAACATCATCAGCAATAATCACCAGATCCTTACTAACTTGGACAAACTTTTCCAAGAAGGGTACAAACTCAGCAGCTGCCGAGATCTTTCTGTCGGTGATCAGAATATAGGGATCCTCAAGATGCGCTTCCATCCGGTCAGTATCTGTTACAAAATAGGGGCTAACGTAGCCTTTATCAAATTCCATCCCCTCTTTATAATCAACTGTCATATTAATCGTTCGGCCTTCCTCAACTGTCACCACTCCGTCTTTACCGACTTTTTGCAAACTTTCGGCAATTAATTTACCAATCTCCGCATCGGCAGCCGAGATAGTCGCCACCTGAGCTACTTCCTCTTCGGTAGTTACTTTTTTACTCATTCTGCCAAGTTCGGCCACTAAATTTTCCACTCCGCGTTCTATTCCGCGCTTTAAAACCATCGGGTTGGCTCCGGCTTGGATATTTTTTAAGCCTTCTGAGATAATCGCTTGAGCTAAAATGGTGGCCGTAGTCGTACCATCACCGGCTACATCATTGGTTTTGCTGGCCGCTTCTTTAATCAATTGAGCCCCCATATTTTCAAAAGGATCTTCCAGCTCAATCTCTTTGGCAACCGTCACACCGTCATGAACTACGCTTGGCGATCCCCATTTTTTATCAATCGCCACATTTCGTCCTTTCGGCCCCAAAGTTGTAGCCACTGCCTCATAGAGAACATTAATTCCCTTTAATAACTTCTCCCTAGCTTCACTATCAAACTTTAATATTTTACTCATTACTTATCTCCTAACTCTGTCCATTTTCCCCAAAATTCAACTGGTACTGATTGCTGAGCTGCTTCCCATAAAGCTCTACTTCCATGCTCTCTCGGCAACCCAAGATAATCCATCAACTCATCAGCTGGATCCATTGGTCTATCAGACATTTTTTTCCCAATTCCCTGATCTATCCTTTGAACTGCTTCCACATCTCCATTTGTTTCAGCATCATATCTGATTACTTCTAATAACCTTTGTAGGCTGTTAAGTAATAGATTTCTGTCTACTGGTGTAAACGGTGTTGGGTCACATAATTCTGCACTAATCGTAAACCCAGATCTATAAACATTTGCCATAACTGTTCTAGCTTCTATCCTAATCCCAGCTGCATAATGATCTTTATCTTTTTCTGTCATATTTTTTCCTTAGTTAACTTATAACTATTATCCAAATACCCTTCTCATATCCCTAGCTGTTGACTGTCTTTCAAGTAAAACAGAATCTATCATGTCTTCACTCGTTTCCACAAAAGATAACACTAAGCCAGGTTGTAAAACTCGCATTTGATCAAAATGATGTTCAGTATAAAGTTTCCATAATCCTACTCTGTTTTGGTCAACCTTAAATGTTAGGTCTGGGTTAATATGTACAAAAGGTGCGGCCAATAAAATTGGTTTTACTCCGGTTAAATTATCTTCTGATTTATAAATATAAAACCTTAATGCTTCTTCTATCTCATCATCTGTTGGGAGTCCATAAACCTTTTTCTCTTCTAAATTAATTAATGCAACATTCCTCTCTAGCGTTGTTTTTGTTGATATTATTTGATGAGTTTGAATAAATAGCCTACCTTCTTGTGTATCATTTCCAACGGCCGTAATGTTTGTATTTCTAATTACATGATTTGTATTGACTCCCAAACAAGCCAGCTTAATACTATTTTTATCAATAGTGTTTTTTAATTTTTCTGCCATATTTTTTCCTTATCCAGGTATCTGGTGTGGTCCTAATAAATGTTCTGGTTTATTAAGTGAGTCATCCGGCGAACCACCATAAGGCCTCGCAAAAGTATTTATTGAACCTTGTTTTTCTTCAACTCTTTGTTGAAAATTCCTCCACCAAGGATCAGCTATAACACCCTCAACTTCTTCAACTTCACAAACTTTTAAAGCCATTTCTAAAGGAAGTTCACCTGCTGCTACAGCTAGACCATTTTCCAAATTTTGCAACCCACTGATACTGTTTATAATTTTGGACCTTAAATCATCCATGTTTTGACCCTGAAGCTCTATTTGCTTTAGGGTATATTCATTCATCTTACCCCTAACTGTTTTTAAAGCTTGCTGTAACTGTTCTTTATTTAATCCTGGTTCTTGTTCTGCCATATTTTTTCCCTTCTATTTTTAACTACACCCTATACCCTAACCCCTGTACCCTACTTTTGCATTGTAAAGCAAGCTTTGCTTATTCTATAATTGCCATTAGGTCGTCGAATTTTACTAATTTTAACTCTACCCCATTAACTTTAATCTCATCTCCACCCCATTTTTTATAGACTACTTTCTGTCCAATCATTACTGGTGCCTTTAAGATTTGACCGTTGGGCAGAATAAAATCATCACCAATTGACAGTACTTTTCCTTGGGCGGGTTTTTCTTTAGCAGAATCTGGTAAGAAAATTCCAGAAGCAGTTTTACTTTCAGCTTCTAAAGGTTCAACTAATATATAACCCATCAAAGGTTTGATCCCAATTTTCTTAGGAGCAGTAGCAACTATTTCTTTTTTGATCTTTGGCATATGGAAACTTGAGGCAGAACGAGTGTATTGTATTCACCCAAGCCCCTCTTGTCAAGCATGACTTGATGTTAAAAAGCTTTTGTCATACTATCAACAAGCATGCTAAAAATCATTAACAAATTTCCTCTTTCTAAAATAACCACTTTAGCAATCGGTGGGCCGGCTAAAGCATTTATAATAGTTAAAACAGAAGACGAATTAATTGAGGCAGTTAGTTATGCTAAGAAAAAAGAGCTGGAGTATTCAGTGATTGGCGAAGGGAGTAATTTGCTGGTTGCTGACATTGGAGTAGAAAAATTAGTTATTAAAAACGAGATGGTTGGCATTACTAAAATAGGTAGTGAATTAACTATAAAAAGTGGCACTATCTTACAAGATTTAGTTAATTTCGCCAATCAAAATGGGCTGGCTGGACTGGAAAAAATGACTGGTATTCCAGGAACTGTTGGTGGCGCTGTTTATGGTAATGCCGGAGCTTATGGTCAAACAATTTCAGATTATATAGTTGAAGTAAAATCACTGACAGGGATCCAATTAAAAAACAATTGTCATTTTGATTACCGGTACAGTATTTTTAAACAAAATCACTCCCCTATTTTGGAGATAAAATTTTCTCTTAAACCTGCTGATTCAAAAGAGTTAAAGAAAATTGCCAAGGAAACTATTTCGGCACGGCTTGAAAAATATCCTCCGGGAATTAAATGTCCTGGTAGCTTTTTCAAAAACATCTTAGCAACAACATTGTCTAAAAAAATTCTTTCACACATTCCTGATGAAAAAATTCCCTATGGCAAGGTTTCAGTTGGGTATTTACTAGAAGAGGTCGGTGCTAAAGGAGATCATTTGGGAGAGATCGAAATTACCTCTTATCATGCTAATTTGTTTATCAATAAGGGCAGTGGCACCGCAAAAGATTTCTATAATCTTGCCAATAAATACTTTTTAAAAGTTAGGCGCGAATTTGGCATTGACTTAGAACCAGAGGTCCAACTAATTAATCTACCCCCATTTGAATAACTCATTTAACTCCGTATTTGTCTAGAATTTCTCTGGTTTGATTGGTAATCCGATCGGCAATGCCTTTTGGATCCTGGCCAGTTAGGATATCATTTACCCCAGTTTCCCAAACTGGAATCATCTCATCATTAATTCCAACATCCATTGTCCCTGGATTTAAATACCATGATTTATAGAATGGATTCTGTAAGACAAAAGGATTTAAAATTGGGTCTTCAATCTGAATTGCCGCTAAATCTAATCTGGCTGACGGCCGATTAGAAGTTTGAGCTACTTCCCCCGAGGTTAAATATTTAGCTAACTGCCAAGCCTCCACTGGGTGTTTTGTGCCGATAGAAACTGTTTCTCCCCAAAAACTTGCCCAGGCCACCTGGGTATGCGGTAGTTGTGGCGCTGGCACTACCTTAAACTTTAAAGCCGGATTTCTGGTTTGAAATTCAAATATTCGATCAAAACTGCCAAAGTAAAAAGCTAACTTACCAGTGGCAAACATTTCAGTCGAGTTTCCTAAATTAATATCCCAAGTTTTGCGGGTGGGATCAATAATAAAACTAGTATAAAACCTCAGCACCTCAATACCTGATGGCGTATTAATACTACTTATGTTAACCCCGGGTTGCTGTAGCATTAAAAGTCCTAAGATCTGTGACCATTGGTCAATATTCTTAGTTGCTCCCATTGCCGCTCCAGCTGTTTTAATTTGACCGGAGCTATCTCTGACAGTAACTTTGGTAGCGGCTTCTATAAATTCCCGCCAACTTTTTGGTGGAGCTACTCCAGCACCTGCCAAGATTTCTTCATTATAATAGAGTACCAATCCATCAACAGCTGAAGGCAACCCATAAATCTGATTATCTTTAGTAAAATTATCTACAGATACTGGTATAAAAGTGGCTCTATACTCATCCATGTTGATTACACTAGCTGGGGCTGGCACTAAATCGGCTTGAAACATTGGTAACCAAGAGTTGTGGATTAAAAAAACATCCGGCCCAACCCCCTCCCTAATTTGGGTCTGGATCCGAGTTCGATAGTTAATTAAAGACTGCTTAACATAAGTCAATTTGGTATTCGGGGTGTTAGTTTCATAGGTCTGAAGGGTCGGTTTCATTACCTGCTCATCTTCAAAACCCCAAACTGTTAAATTAATAACTTCAGGTGGTTGATTTCGCTTATTTAGTTCACTAAACAGTAAAAATAAAAAGCCCCCTAAAAGTAACAACACTACCAGTAAAATGATGATCTTATACATTGTGTTACGTAACCTTTTAATTATACCTCACTTCCAGTACAATTATGCTGATGAAAAAATTGCTTAAAAACTTTCATAAAACGAAGTTGGCAATTTTGCCGACATTTCTGTTGATAGTGCTAATTTGTTCTCTACTGGCTACCTTTGAAGTGCTATTTGAAGATAAATTCTTTCCGGGTAGCTATATTGGTGATACTAATCTAGTCTACCTAACTAAGGCAGAAGCCTATGCAGTATTAAATTCTAAATTCGAGCAGAGAAAATCGCAGCAGCTAGCTTTTCAATATATCGGCAGCTCTTATCAGATTGACCTAGCTACTTCAAGCGCAGTCGCCTCATTTGATCAGGTAATTGAACGAGCATTCAAAGTTGGACGAGGTACTAAATTAAACGAAAATATTTATAATCAGGTGCGCAATCTATTTTTTAGACAAGACTACAATCCTCAAATAGCGGTTTTCCTGGATCATCAATATAATACAATTAACCAACAGATTTTTACACCAACAATAGACGGTAGTCTAATCGTTGATGAAAACCAAATCCGAATAACTGAGTCAAAAAATGGTTTAGAGTTGGACAGGGCAAGTCTAACTGAGAATATTACCAATTACTTTATTACCGGGATAATCTCTTCTGAGCTGCCAGTCCGTTCACTTGAACCCAAGATTACCACTGCTAAACTGCAAAAGGCTAAATATTTTTTGGAAAGTGCTAAGGACAGCCCAGTTCAGTTAGTTTTTGAAAAAGATCGCTGGGAGGTTGATTATAAAACATTAATTACTTTACTGGATCTGGAAGCTGACCCAGACAAACTAGTTAGTCAACCAAAAGTTGAGAATTATTTAAAATCACTGGCCGGCAAAATTAACCAGCCGGTTCGGGAAGGCCAGTTCGAGTTTAATAAAGAAACCGGCCGAGTCAGTGCTTTTAGTGCATCCCAAGATGGTCGTGAGCTGGAATTAGCAAAAACTACCTTTTTACTGACTGAGGCTTTGGAAGGAAGGCAGCCAAAAGAGATTCAATTACCAGTCACGGTCGTTAAACCCAAGATCAATACGGCTGAAGTAAATAATTTAGGTATCAAAGAGCTACTTGGCAGAGGGGTCTCTCACTTTGCCCATTCAATTGAAAACCGGATTTTTAATCTGAGTTTAGCATCTTCGCGAATCAATGGGACTCTAATTCCCCCTGGCGAAACTTTTTCTTTCAATAAAACGGTCGGTGATATCTCTGGTGCCTCAGGGTACAAACCAGCCTACGTAATTAAATCCGGCCGAACAGTTTTAGATGACGGTGGTGGCGTTTGCCAGGTTTCAACTACTGTTTTTAGGGCGGTTTTAAATTCCGGATTACCAGTGGTCGCCAGAACTGCCCATGCCTATCGGGTTGGCTACTATGAACAAGGTTTTCCACCAGGACTGGATGCCACAGTCTTCTCCCCGACTGTTGATTTTATCTTTAGTAATGATACCAACAGTCATGTTTTAGTCCAAGCTTATCGCGAAGGTACCACGCTTTATGTGGATTTGTATGGTACTTCAGATGGACGAGTAGCTTCAATCAGTAAATCTGTGGTTAATAATATCACACCTGCACCCCCAGAACTTAGACAAGATGATCCAACTCTGCCAAAAGGGACCGTCAAACAAGTCGATTTTGCCGCCGCTGGAGCCAATGTTTCTTTCAATAGAACTGTCACCCGAGCCGGCCGAACTCTAATCTCAGAAACCTTTAAATCTAACTTCAAACCCTGGCAGGCTGTCTATCTTGTGGGAACCCAATGACAATTAAATTTAACAACTCAACTTATCGAGCATTATCAAATATTTGTAATAGTATTGCTCAGGTATCTTTCGCAGCATTTGTAACTGGAGTCGTACTTTTACCAATTGACCTAAGGAAGATTTTTATGCTAGTATTTGAGTTAATACTTTCTCTTGGGTTTTGGTATTTGTCAATTATTTTTGCTACAAAAGGTAAACTATGAACAATGATATCGTCTTTCTTAATTGGACATTAATGGTATTTACTGGGGGCTTACTATTTGTTGGTTTCGCCATTATATACTTTGCTGGCAGCAAAAAAAAATCTCATTAAGTTAACCACCAAGTTCAATTGCCCATCCCTTTGCCTCTGCCAACACTTCATCCCCTTCCAAAGTAGAATAATCTACAAAGTGGATTTTTGTTCTAATCCCTCCTTGTAGGGTATCTGCAATTAGCTTATCAACTCCTCTTTCACAAAATCCTTTAATCATCATTTGTTTAATGGGTTCGTTCTTGGCTGACATTAAGTAAGGATAAGCTGCTAGAGCTGTAATTTTTTGTCCGGTTATATATGATCCGCTGATTTCGTTAGATAACTCAGCCAAAGACCATAAAGTTTCCTCCACTTTTCCATTAGGACATTTAAACCTAAAACCAATCGGCGTCCGCTCACTATATTCTTTCATTTTTCTAGCTCACTTTCTAGTGGTTCACCGCTAATCATCTTCAAGATTCCTTTAACTCCCACATAAGGATGTTCCTTTAAAAATTCTTTTAGGCTCTCAATCTCGCTAAGACCAAATGGCGTCTTCTGTTCAAACTCAGCTACCAACTCACTAACAGTCCACGTTCTTGGACCTGCATAAAGAGCTGGCGCATTTTGATCGGATTGCTTACTCCCCCATTCTTTATAAGCATCAATTATTTTCTCCTCAAAATTCTCAAATTCAGTCATAACTTATTACTTTTCATATCTTTTCTTATGAAATTTCTTAAGTTCTTCAACCATGGAATTCCCGTCAATAAGATTGCCTCTCTCATTCCCAGATTCTGGTGGGGTATACATAGGAATACCTGATTCAACTAACAACTCTGCATCAGCATAATTGAGAATTAAACTCCGGGAATGCGTGTGAACACCTTTGTTTAAATATCCCAAAACATGTTCTGCCTGACTTAATTCTTCAACTGTCTGAAAACAGACTATAACTTTTGGTGTATGCATCTCTTTGAGTTCTAACCTTTCCAACCTTTTTTCTAAACGTTTTAGTCTTTGTTCTATATCTATATTCTCTTTTGGTATTAATGAGTCAGATTCTGTCATAAATCACCTCCTGTTTCTGAAACAGTTTTACTCATTAATCTGTAAACTGGATCTTGGTCGAGGATTGCTTGGGGGACTATTTCACCTCTTTTAAATTTCCAATATGGAGATTCCTCAAAGTGATATTCAAAACCCTCCCTGACTGTCTCTTCTAAAATAATTGGTCGGTTGTCTATTCTTTCCATAAGCAAAACTTGCGGTCTTTTAGACCTTAAAAAAACCTCTCTTAGTAAAAGAGAGGTAAATTATTTGCCATTTTTTGATGACCAAATCCTCCCTGTTACTAGGGTTTGGGTTTAGCACCCTTCCTCGCTCCGCTCGTCAGGGTAAACCTCTTTAGTTTACCTCGAACGCAGTGAGAGGGTTGCTGGATGGATCAATGAGCCAAATCTCTCCCCACCACTCTTGATTTTTATATTCAGTTGTTAATTATATGATAACATAGATGTCAATACCAGATTTTATGAGATTTTTCATTGCCTTAGAGATTCCGGAAAATAGCCGTCAAGAGATTTGCGATATCCAAGCTGAGGTCGAAAAACTAATTCCTGAAGCCAAAATTACCGGAAGCAACAAGCTTCATCTAACTATCGCTTTTATTGGCGACCAACCAGACCGCTTAAAAGACAACTTAATTCAGATGCTCCGAGAAGCTGCCAAAGGTATCCCGCCGTTTCAGGTTACCCCAGGTTATATCGATGGCTTTCCTCACCTACATACTGCCAATACCCTCTGGATCGGGGTCAAGGACGATATCGATAAACTCTACCTACTCCGCCACCGTATTAAAGATGGTTTAAAGGATCTTCAGCTTTTGGCTGATCAGCGCCGATTTGTACCCCACATCGCTATTGCTAAACTGGGTAATGATTTCCAGCTAAGCGAATCTGTTGAAATACGGTTGGAGGAATTAATGAATAGATCATTTAGCCCAATTGAAGTTTCCTCAGTCAAACTATTTGAAAGCATCCCTGACCAAGGCTTGCATACTCATAACACTTTGGCTGAGATATGGTTAGCTTAGTCTTTGCTCAAATAGTACACCTGTTTTTTGAAGCTATCATCTGAGAATAGAAACT
>Ga0209542_10006368_pt1 | contig 23001 bp, 23 predicted proteins | sample RifCSPhighO2_01_FD_184028 | JGI IMG/M metagenome (GOLD analysis project Ga0209542, IMG submission 184028) | Soil microbial communities from Rifle, Colorado - Rifle CSP2_plank highO2_0.1 (SPAdes) (version 2) | ecosystem: Environmental > Terrestrial > Deep subsurface > Rock core/Sediment ... | reverse complement strand
CTATCGGGAGCAATCCCTTAGAGGTTCGACTCCTCTGCCCTCCGCCAAAATTTTTTTGTGATAAAATAATCTTATGGTCAAAAAAGAAATCGTCGGCGGTACGGTGCACAAAATGCCAGAAGATTTACGAAAAGTTATTACGTCTAATAAGAATGTATTAGCCACTTGGGAAGATATTACGTCACTCGCGCGCAATGAATGGATATGCTGGATTACGTCTGGAAAAAAAGCAGAGACGAGGAGTATTCGCATCAAAAAGGCACTCTCTAAACTAAAAGGCGGAATGCGACGACCTTGTTGTTGGATCGGTTGCATTCATCGTTAAAATAATTAGTACCATTTTACTATTTTCCAAATATTTTTTCTATGTTATGATTGACAGATGGAGAAACTAAAATGGTCTGCTCTAGAATACGAAGAAAAAGAGAGAAGTAAAGATTGGTTTTGGGCACTCGGTATTATTGTCGTGACCAGTTCTATAACTGCAATTATTTACGGAAATTATTTTTTCGCGACACTTCTAATGCTCTCCGGACTACTACTAGGATTTTTTGCAATTAAAAAACCAGATGTAGTTTTTTATGAATTAAACAACAAAGGGCTGAAAATCAGAACACGGCTTTACCCTTACGAAAATATAAAATCTTTTTGGGTGCAAATAGACACCATTACTCCTGAGACAGATCTACCTCATCAGGTAGCGCTGAAGCCGATATTTTTTATAAAAACAGAAAGAGTGTTTATGCCGATTTTATCAATACCCATAGATGAAAACATGGCAGAAGACATTCAATCGATCATGCTTTCAAAAAACGTTCCTGAAGAAGAAATGAAGGAACATCCGTCTCTTTCAATAATGGAGTCATTGGGTTTTTAATCTTTTTTATTTTGCTTTTGTTTTTTCTTGAAAACTGCTAATCTTCACATACGCCCTCATAGTTCAATGGATAGAATGCGAGCTTGCGGAGTTTGCGATGTTGGTTCGATTCCAACTGAGGGCACCAAAGTGAAAATTATCACAAAAATAGGATATTCTTCGACTAACAAACCTCTTTTTAGTCCTTATTTTTAGCAAAATTTCTAAAAATGGTATTTATTAGTTTTTATTTTTGTGTTCTGATGCTAAAAATTGGTTTATCCACTTTACACTATGGGACTATTTTCGTGTATAATAAACTTCCATGAGTGCAAACAAAAAAAATTATTTTAAATTCTCTTTAGCACTCACTTTGTGTCTACTCGTACGACTTATTCCACTGCGAACTCCGAATGTTGAACCAATTCTTGCAACACTGATGCCCATAAGTCGAGCTTACGGAGCGTTTGTTGGATTTTCTTTTGCTGTTTTAAGTATTTTGCTTTACGATGTGATAACGGGTACACTTGGAGTACAAACTTTCTTCACAGTTCTTGCTTATGGCATACTTGGTTTGTGGTCTGCAAGCTATTTTAAAAAAACCAAAGAAAACAGTGCAAATAAATGGGGTTATGTACGTTTTGCAATAATCGGAACGCTGTTATATGACGCATTGACGGGCTTGACCATTGGTCCAATTTTTTTCCACCAATCATTTTTTGGATCTCTGGTCGGACAAATTCCATTCACCCTGCTTCACCTGCTCGGCAACATTGCTTTTGCTTTCATTCTCTCCCCCGCCATATATAATTTTATGATTAAGAAACGAAGAAAAAAAACAGAAAAAGAAAAACTGCCCCTTGAGAACATCCTTTACCCTAAAACAATTTAAATTATGAAAACAAAAAAAATGAAAAGTGAAAAAATTTTAAAAAGTGAGTTAGTAAAAATAAAATCTATTCGAAGGAGAAGTGGTGAGGTAGTTCCTTTTGATTTAAAAAAAGTGGCTCGAGCTATTTTCAAAGCTTTTGAAGTTTCTGGAGAAGGAGATGAAGAAAAATCTTACGTTGTGGCTAACAGTGTCTTCAAAACTCTCCTCGGTTTGCGAAGTGAGTTGGTAAGTAAAAACAAGGGGGCAAAATTTTTGCCAACAGTTGAACTAGTTCAAGATTGCGTTGAAAAAGAATTAATGAAACAAGGTTTTCCTGAAACAGCAAAAAAATATATTCTTTATCGCAACAGGCGTTCAGAACTTCGAGCAGAGTTCGGACCAGTACCAGAGGCGGTTCGCATGGCTGTAGAAGAATCAAGCAAATATTTTTCCAGTCCTTATTCAGAATATATTTTTTATCAGTTTTACTCAAGATGGATTCCAGAATTAGGCCGTCGTGAGACTTGGATAGAGACAATAGACCGTTATATGGCCTACATGAAAGAGAATTTGGGAGACAAGCTCCACGCCAAAGAATACGAAGAAGTCAGACAAGCCATTTTAAATCAAGACATTTGTCCTTCTATGCGACTCTTATGGTCAGCTGGTAAGGCTTGTCGTCAATCTAACGTATGGGCTTATAATTGCTCTTACATCGCTCCGACTTGTCCTCAAGATTTAGGGGAGATTATGTATGTTTCAATGTGCGGAGCAGGACTTGGCTTTGCTGTTGAATGGGAAAATGTTCAACAATTTCCACAAATTAAAAAACAAGTAAAGGAAAAACCAATCGTACACATCGTTAATGATAGCAAAGAAGGTTGGGCAGATGCTTTTGTCTTAGGTTTGGAAACTTGGTTTGATGGTAAAGATATAAAATTTGATTATTCATTTGTAAGACCAGCTGGAGCACGACTTGAAACAGCTGGAGGTAGAGCATCCGGACCACAACCTCTTATGGATTTAATGGAATTTGCTAGACGTAAAATTTTATCTAAACAAGGTAGACGTCTTTCTAATTTGGATATGCATGATATCATCTGCCAAATAGGAATGATTGTTGTAGCTGGTGGAGTGAGACGTAGCGCCCTCATATCTCTTTCTGAATTAGAAGATACAGAAATGCGTGATGCAAAGAAAGGTCAATTTTATTTAACTGAAGGTCAGCGCAGTATGGCCAATAATTCGGCAGTGTACAATGCAAAACCATCAGCTGAAGAATTTTTGGATGAGTGGACAGCTTTAGTGAAATCCAAATCTGGCGAGCGCGGAATTTTCAATCGAGCAGGACTGGAAAAACAATTGCCGGCTCGCAGATGGGCAGCAATAAAAGATGAAAGACAAATTGGATTAAATCCCTGCGGAGAAATTTATCTACGTTCAAAGCAGTTCTGTAATCTTACGAGCATAGTCATTCGTCCAAGAGACACCGTGAAAACTTTAAAAAGAAAAATGGAATTGGCAACCCTGCTCGGAACGTATCAATCCACCTTGACCAACTTTGGTTATCTTTCAAAAAAATGGAAAGAAAATTGTGAAGCTGAAAGGTTGCTGGGCGTATCACTCACTGGTTATTATGACAACCCAATTATTCGAGATGACAAAGTGTTGGATATATTGAAAACGGATTCTATCAAAACCAACGAGAAATATGCTAAACGCTTCGGCATAAATGCTTCAACTGCCATTACTTGCGTAAAGCCCCATGGTAATTCTGGTCAGCTTTTAGGTGTCGGTTCAGGAATGCACCCTTGGTACGCTCCATATTTTATTCGCCGAGTGCGCATTTCGCATACCGATACATTGCTTAAAATGGCTCGAGATCAAGGCGTACCGACTTTACCGGAAGTCGGCCAATCGGAATCATCCGCTACCACTTTTGTTTTAGAATTCCCAGTCAAAGCGCCAGAAGGAGCTATCTTTAAAGACGAAGTTTCTGCCCTAGATTTAATGAAAGAATGGAAGAGACTTAAAGAGCATTTTGTTGAGCACAATCCTTCAGCAACTATTTATGTGGGTCCAGATGAATGGCTGGCGGTTGGTAATTTTGTTTATGAAAACTGGGATTTCGTTGGTGGTATGTCTTTCCTTCCACGCTCGGAGCATGTTTATCAATTAGCTCCTTATGAAGCAATTACAAAAGAAGAATATGAAAGACGTTCAAAATCCATTGGAAAAATTGATTTTTCTAAACTTTCTCAATACGAAGCAGTAGACAATACCACTGGCGCGAAAGAATTTGCTTGTGTGGCGGGAGTCTGTGAAGTTTAATTTTGAGTTATGTTATACACAAGGAAAGGAGATACAGGAACAACTAAAACTTTCGGTTGTGATCAAAGAGTGTCTAAAAGTTCTTCTATTGCTGAGGCATTGGGCTCTCTTGATGAAATTAATTCATTTCTAGGATTGGTAAAAATAAAATCCAACGCCACGGCGGGGCAAGCTGGCAATATAAAATTTATTTTACCCACTGGTGAAATTATAGTTTCTGAAACTATAAATCGTATCCAGCAAGATCTTTTTATAATTCAAGCTGAACTTGCTGGCGCCCCAAAAACAATTTCGGAAGAAAAGGTGAAGTGGCTTGAAGAGATTATAGACGGCATAGAAAAAACTCTTCCACCTATTAAAACATTTTTTGTGTCCGGCGGTACAGAGCTTGCTACCCTGTCCGATATTGCCCGCACAATCGCTCGTCGCGCAGAGCGACGAGTAGTCGGTGTTGTTGATGAAGGGAAAATAAAAGTTGGTAAAGACACTCTTAGCTATCTCAATCGTCTTTCAAGTGTTCTCTATGCTTTTACTCGTAGTTTCAACCATAAAGCTAATATAAAAGAAGAAGCTCCACGATATAATTAAGTTAATTTTCTACTTGACATTCTCAAAGGTTGTGATATGATTTTAATATGCAAGAAATTAATAAATTATTTAAAAATTACTATATACAATATGAATAAAAAAATATCATCATCTTTCGGAATAATAGTTGTTTTTATTATGTTTTTTGGGCTTTTTGCATTCACATTCGCTCCCTCATCGGCCAAAGCGGATTTCTGGGATGATTTTGTTGATTTTCTAAACCCAGTCGAACACGTTAAGAATATTATTGACGGAGATCTATTAGATAATCTTCCTCCCCTCCCTGATTTTGGAGACAATGATTCGACAACAAAAATTTATATAAATAATCAAACTCCAAATCCAACTGTAAATATTTCCTCTAATCCAAATTCAATTTCATATGGCCAAAGCTCTACCATATCCTGGAGTTCAAATTATGCAACTTCTTGTTTTGCGTCTGGCGGCACAAATGGATGGTCTGGAAATAAAAACACATCAGGTACTTTCTTTACTGGAGCCCTAACTAACACAATTACTTTTAATATTACTTGTAGCAACAGCACTGGGCAAGCTTTTGCTTCTACAACAGTTAATGTAGACACTCAAGTTCAAAATCCAACGGTTCAATTAACCGCAAGCCCAACTTCAGTTTCAGAGGGTCAGGGCTCTACGCTATCCTGGAATTCCGGCAATGCAACTTTTTGTAATGCAAGTGGAGGAACAAATAGCTGGGCTGGAACCAGAAATACTTCAGGTACATTCTTTACAGGATCATTAACAAACACAATTACTTTCAGTATCAGCTGTAATAACAACAACGGAGGACAAGCTTTTGATTCGGTGACGATATTTGTTGACGAAGACGATAACGACAACGATGTTCCATCAGTATCTCTCCAGGCTGACGATACAAACATAGATTTTGAAGATGATACAACTTTGCGTTGGTCTTCTAGCAACGCAGACTTTTGTCATGCAAGCGGTGGAGATAACGGCTGGTCTGGAAATAAAAGCAGATCAGGCACTTTTAACACTGGAGAATTAACAGATACGACAACTTTTCGCATCACTTGTACAAATGAAAATGGTTCAGACGATGATTCCGTAACAATTCGTGTGAATGATAATGATGATGAAGATAATAATAATGATGATGAACCAGATGTAACAACCAGAAATGCAACTAATATAAGTTCTGGAAGCGCTACTCTAAACGGGCGAGTAGATGGAAATGGCTCTTCGGCGCGTGCTTGGTTTGAATATGGCACAAATACTAACCTTGGATATTCAACTTCACAAAATTCATATGGTTCCGGGTCAACAAATTATAACAGAAGTATTTCCGGACTCATACCAAACACTACGTACTACTTCCGCGCAGTTGCGGAAAATTCACAAGATACAGTTTATGGAAGCATTCTTTCATTTAATACAGGAAATATATTTGTAAATAATACCATAAGCAATCAGCCAACAGTAATTATCTCCGCGGACTTAATGGATATAGCTTTCAATGGAGCTACTAATATACGCTGGTTTACAACTGATGCGACTTCCTGTTTTGCCTCCGGTGGATCTGTCGGTTGGGCAGGAGCAAAAAATACTGGCTCAGGTTCTTTCTTTACCGGAGCTCTAATATCAAGTAGAACTTATATAATAACTTGCAGTAATAATGTAGGATCTTCGACTGATTCAGTGACGGTAAATGTTCGCGGACAGGTATTAGGAACTACGACTACAATAGTAAGACCACCTGCTCCTTTGACTTCACTTGTCTTAATTAATTCTTCTGTAAATAGCAACCAGCCAATCATGTCTACAATAGATAATATTCGACCGCGTCCGGGAGATGAAATTAACTACACTGTAAGTTATCAAAATATTGGCACAGGAGCTATCACTGGCGTTATTTTACAAATTGCTCTTCCCCAAGAAGTAAATTATATATTCTCAAGCAAAAGCAATCCAAGTGTCTTTGGAAGTACTTTGATTTTCAACTTAGGAACATTGCGTGCCAACGGCCAGGATTCAGTGACAGTAAGAGTAAGAGTAAAAGACAATACTCTATCCGGAACGATTTTGAATTTCCCTGCAATTCTTAGCTATGTTGACCCTATAGGGTTACCTCAATCCATAACTTCTAATGCTACTGCTCAAGTTTGGAGCGAGCCGGTGATTGTAAATGGGTCGCTCGGAGCAAATGTTATTGGGGCAGGCTTCTTGCCAACGAATCTTTTCGGATGGTTGCTACTCTTAGTTCTCGTACTTACATTAGTACTTTTAGCTAAATATCTTCTTGTACCTGATTATTCTTTATCTTTCCGTAAACAAATTGTTACCACTTTAGACGAGCCTTTGGGTAAAAAAACTACTACTACTATACACGAATAAGCGAAGCAAATTATTTTATTTCTGAACGGTCTGGCTGGGGTAGGGATTCGGGGTTGAAATCTGCTTCACAGCCGATTTCAAAAGGACCTAAAGAAAGATAATTTGCGTAGTGAAAAAATATAAATGTTAGATCAATACCCAATGCGGATAAATAAATATCTGGCTCTTAAAAAAATCTCTACGAGGAGGGGTGCAGATGAGTTAATTAAACAAAAAAAAGTTTTCATTAATGGAAAGCCGGCAGTGCTTGGTAGTAAAGTGAATGAAGTAGATAAAGTGGAAGTAAAAGGCGCCGAACAAAAAGAATATAAATATTTTGCTTATAATAAACCAATAGGAATTGAAACAGACTCTCCGCAAGAGGGCCTGTTCCCTCTTGGGAGACTAGATAAAGCTTCGCATGGACTTTTAATTCTCACAAATGATGGACGCATTACGGATCAGCTTTTAAATCCTAAATATTTTCATGAGAAAGAATATGTGGTAAAAACTTTAAACAAACTCCGTTCTAGTTTTAAACAAAAAATGGAAGCTGGGGTAAATATTGAGGGGTATATGACAAAAAAATGCAAAGTAAAAACCTTGAATGATTTCGCTTTTAGAATAATTTTAACCGAAGGCAAGAAACATCAGATCCGCCGGATGTGCTCTGCGCTTTTTCAAGAAGTTGCTGATTTAAAACGAGAAAGAATTATAAATATAAAATTAAGTAATCTAAAATCTGGTGGTCTGCGAGAAATAAAAGATGAAGAATTAGCTATTTTCTTGAAACCAATGCTTGGTTAATCTTAGTTTGACTTAATTTAACATAATTCACTGTCTACGATGTTGAACATATGTAAAAGATAGTAGAAACATACATAGACTAATTTTGTTTTAGGCACAGATATTTGGCGGTTTAATTAATTTGTAATTCAGCAGAAATTCGTTTGGTGTTTTTCCGTTTAAACCACAATGTTCTAAATCATTGTAATACATATTCCATCTTTTTAATTTAATTTGCAAATCAGAGAAGTTTTTAAATTTGTTTTGTTCATAGAATTTCTCTTGATCTTCTCGGTGACTTCGTTCAATCGTTCCGTTCTGTGCAGGCTTACCCGGATCAATTAAATAGTGAATGATATTCTTTTCCCGACAAAATATATCTAAGCCATGAAGAGTTTTTACGCTCACATCGCTTCGTTTGTTTGTTCCCAAGTAGTAGTTGGTGAATATCTGTCCATTGTCTGTTTTAATCGCTTGGATTTTGTATTCAAATCTTTTCATCACAATTTCTAGAAATCTAATGGAGTGGTAACTCGACTGTTCGTCGAAGACTTCCAGATGTCTCCAACGGGAAGCGGTATCAATGGCTGTGTATTGGTAATATCTTTTGTTTGCAATATGTCCAGGCACATATTTGACATCAATTTCCATCAGTTCTCCTGGTTGTCTCAGGGCTTTAATATATTTGTATTTAATTTTCCTGACATGATATTGTCTCACCAACTTTTCCTTTTTCAAAATCTTCCCGATTGTTCTCTCGTGAATGAATATTCCTTCTTTCTCTAACTGCCAGTGTATCTTCAAAGCACACTTTTTTGTCTTCTTTCTGATTTCAATGATTCTTTCTTTGATGTAAATTGGGGTCTCATCTTTCTGAGTCTTTGGTTCAGTTGATTTAGGTTCCAGTCCTGACTCTCCTTTCTCTTTGTAGAGAGCTACCCAGCGTTCCAAGCTTCGTTTGCTGTGCGGGCATACCTATTAATCTCATTTCCTTCTTTACGATCGGCAGTACCCATTTCAGCTTCTCTTCTTTGATTGTTTTAACCATAATTATGCTCATTCCTCCATTCTAGGAGAAACCGCCATATGTGTGTGCACATTACCATTTTTTATTGACAAAAATGTCTGTTGGGTGTATAATATATAGAGATATAAAGTCCTTTGAAATCTTTGTTGTGGCGTTCTTTAAGGGTCTTTATAGACTTCTAAAGAACGCTGTAACATCAAATATACAGCGTGCATCTCAGGATAATCTTCTATCTTCTATTTTATAGAAGACCAAGAAGACCCAGACGTGCAAAAACGGAAAAGAAAGGTGACCATGAAAAAAGTAAAAAACATGCTCGAAAACCTTATTGCGATGATTGAAAACGCAAGAATCAGAAACGAGCTCGAACTCATCGAGCAGTTACTGATTAATTTACTGGGCAAAAATAAACTTCAATGGCAAGAAGCTCTCAAGAAATTACTACGCAAAGAGCTGGTGGCCTTCCACCACGATATGTTATTCGACCCCAATTACGCTTCTATCGTGATAACCGCTTCGGGAGGGAAACCAAAACTTACCTCATTCAAACAAGCTATGGGACCAACTGAGATCCGGGAGGAACTCGGCTGGCAAAAAGTTCGAATGGCTACAACCGAGGAACTAATCTCCTACATGGGCTTGAAACAGGATAGGGATTTATCAGCAATGATTTTATCCCATTACGGTCCAAATCAATACCCTTGCGCCATCGCATTTTCCAAGAAAAAAAACGGCGAATTCGGTCTGGGCATTTATGACAACAGCAACACAGCCAAATGGCAACCGGGGTGTAAGTTTCTCGTGTATCCTCTTTAAATAAAACACGCTCGTATTTCGAGCAAGCCCGAGAGTGCATACTCTTACTAGCCAGCAACAACCGAAAGGAGAAAATGCTGGCTTTTTAAATTTATTTTACTTTTCTAAATCCAGTACTTCATCAATCCTAATTTGTTTTACAAACTCCGGAACGTGAGAAACAAGTATCATCGCGCCTTTGTATTCGTCTAGAGCCTTTGCTATAACTGGCAAGTGACGGAAATTTATGTGGTTAGTGGGTTCGTCTAATATTAATAGTCCGGGTTTTTGGAGAACCAACCTCGCAAAAGCAATCAACCCCTTCTGCCCTTCTGACAGGTCGCCTATTTTGGTGCGGATAAATTCTCCAGTTATTAAAAATCCGGCAGCAATAGAACGCATCCTCTCTTCATCCAATTTTTCTCCACCTGCAAGCATTGCGCTTGCTAAAGATTGATAGACAGTGTCTTCAAAATTAAGTGTAGAGAAATCTTGTCTATAATATCCGATACGTATTCCCTCTTTTACTTTTTCCCCTTCTGCATGACCGCTCGCTAATCTTTCCAAGAGAGTCGTTTTACCTATACCATTAGATCCTTGTAAAAGAAAGTGCGTATTTTTATTCAAAGATATTTTCGCCTTGTGTTTTATAATTTTTCCATTTTTCATCGTCGTAAAAGAAGAAATATTTAAAATTTCTCCGATTAAATCAGGTTGGCTCGGAATTGTGAAGGGTCTGATAGCTTTGTCTTCTTTTCGCACATCCACTATCTCTTCTTCCAGCTCTTCTGCCTTCTCGCGCATGCGCTTGGCAACAAGTCGAAGTCTTCCACCTTTATAAGCAAATACATTTGCCTGGTCTTTTTTGGCTTGAATTTCTTTTTCAAGCTGGGCGTTTTTCATATTTTCTTTTTCTACGCGAGCGGTAATATCTTTCATCACGTTAAAATAATTGCCTACGTATTGCTCAATCTTTTTCGTATAGACATCCAGATAAAGAACGCCTTGCGTAAAAGCATTTAGAAATTCTGCATCGTGAGATATAACCAAAACTGTCTTTTGATAATCAATTAAAAAATTCGTTAAATGGACAATCCCCGCTTTGTCTAAATTATTCGTCGGCTCATCCAAAAGAAGTAAGTCAGGGTTTTGGATGAGCGCCGAAGCGAGAAGCAGTCGAGCCTGCTGTCCCCCAGAAAAGGACTTGATAATTCGATCTTGAATTTTTTCTTGACTTCCGCCTCCTCGGCGGATCGCCGTTGAGGCGATTAAATTTACCACCTCTAAAACATCATCAATTTTTGGATCAATGTCGTAAACTTTACCTTTAAAACATTTCTCAAAAAATTCTCGTACAGTTAAATCCAACTGATCACGAGGAATCACCTGCAAAGAAGAAGCAATACTTACCCCTTTAACAGTGTTAATAATTCCGGATTCGGGTATGTATAAACCAGAAATCAGACCAAAAATAGTGCTCTTGCCAGCGCCATTTTGCCCCATTAACGTAAATTTCATCCCACGTCTCACTGTGAAACTCACCCCATCTAAAATAGGTTTATTGACTCCCCATTCAAACGAGACATTATCAAATCTAACTATAGTTTCTTGGGTTTTTTGAGATTTTTGCTCTTCCTTGGACATTGATACAGATTATCCTATTTGGCACAAAATAGAAAGCTTATTTATAATAATTGACAAGAGGAGTGCTTTTGTGATATACTTATTATACAAAGTAGGTCGTAGATCCTGAGAGCCTGAGAAATTACAGCTCGAACGGATAAAGAAAAGAGTCGATTTCGTAGAACACTTTTGTATTTAATAACTTAACTAAAAATCAATGACTGGTACAATAAAAAGACTCACTGATAAAGGTTTCGGCTTCATTACTGGAGAAGGACTTGCGAAGGATTTATTCTTTCACAGCAATTCTCTTGTTGGCGTAACTTTTGATGAGCTTAAAGAAGGTGATGCTGTTTCTTTTGAAACAGAAGAATCACCAAAGGGATTGAATGCTACGAACGTACAACGCGCGTAATATTTATTCCAATAAAAAATCACCCTCTCGGGTGGTTTTTTATTTTGTTCTTTCTTTATTGGCTAAATGGTTCTCCTTTCGCCCACTTTTTTAGTGTATCATAGCTTTCTTCTCCGCAAATCCATTTATTAGTTCTAATATTATAGAAAAAAGGCACTCCGCCACACAAATCTTTATCTAACTCCAGCAATCGTTTTTCATTTTCTTTATTATGCCAAACTTCTAAACTTTCTACTTTAATTCCCTCTTCTTTTTCTAGTTTGGATACCAGTTCATGCATAGTCACACAATGCGGGCATTCAGTTCCATAAAACTCTAAGAGGTGACTCATAATTACTTATATAGTCTAGACAAGCGAGACTTTTTGCGAGCAGCATTGTTCTTTTTTATAACATTTTTCCTCGCTGCTTTATCTATTATAGCAAAAGCTCCTGAAAGCATTTTCAGAGCTTCTTTTTTATCTGTTTTTGCAAGTTTCTCAATTTTCTTGATTATCTCTTTCATTGCGCGCTTACGACTATCATTAAAAGCCTTCTTGCGTAGAGAACCCCGAATTGCTTTTTTGGCAGATTGTGTTATTGGCATATGTAGATACTATTATATAAACAAAAATAAATCAACCTTTCATTCTAACCTATTGACACTTTTATTGTATCAAAATATAAATAAAAAAGGTCTCGCCTTTTGGGGGCGAGACCGATTTGAGGGTTATACTTTTTCACCCACAGTTGATAAAATGAATGCAGGACTAAACCCAAAGGCTCAAGGGACCTTAGGGTTAGAGTTTGAAGGATTCACGGCCACTCGACATAGGCGATTGAACACGAGGGTAAGCAAGTCGTGGTCCGGATACCACTCCGAGCCTTGGCGATAGAGAGCCCCCACAGAACGTCCGTGCAAGGTGTAGAAGACCGCCCTCGGAAAAACAATAACGTCATCATCTTTCGGAAGGTATTTCCAGTTTTCAGACTTCGAGTAAAAGTAGAACTCGCGACGACCCATCGAGTCGAGTTCCTGAGCCCGTTTGATAAACTCTTTACCCTCGAGCACTTCTTCTCCTTCCTTGAAAACAACGGCAGTAGAGAATCGCGACGGATCATTCACCACATTGATAAGACCCTTCACCAGCTCCAAAGCCTTTTGAAACAAACTTCGACCGTCGGTAACAACAGTAATATCCGTCATAACAATCCTTATTATTTTATGTTTGATGTCTTAGGTACAGCAGATGGTTTTTGTTTACACTGTATACTTTGTCACAGCGTTTGGAAAGAAATATTTCCTCCCAAATTACTATGGCAAAGTAACCGTTTCGTCCATATTTAAAAGAACTATACACTTGTATTGTACACCCAATCTATGTATTTGTCAATCGCTGTAATAACCTTCTTGCTGTACAATTAATCCATGATCGGCAGTATAAAGGGAAAAATTATATTAAAAAGAGATAAATTTTTGATAGTTGAGGCTTCTGGAATTGGATACAAGATTAATGTATCTCCTGACACATTGTCTAAAGTAAAAAAAGTGGGTGATTCTGCCCGCCCTCACGATAGTTCGGGAGCAGGCGGGGAAACAATGCTTTGGATTCATACTCATGTACGTGAAGATGTGCTGGATTTGTATGGATTTCTAGATTATTCTGAATTAGAATTTTTTGAAATGCTAATAAGCGTATCTGGTATTGGACCAAAAGGAGCGCTAGCTATTTTAGGAGTTACTTCCATTGAAACATTACGTAAGGCCATAGGTACAGGCGACACATCATATCTGACAAAAATTTCTGGTATTGGCAAAAAAACCGCAGAAAAAATTGTTATAGAATTAAGAGATAAAATAGGCACAGAACTAAAGGGTAGTTCTCTTCAAGGAGAATTGGATGCTTTGGAAGCCCTAAAATCGCTTGGATATGCTCAAAATGAAATTCGCGAAGCGTTAAAAAAAATTTCCTCCGATACAGATACAAGTACAAAAATCCGCGAAGCGCTCAAAATCTTGGGCGGAAAATAGTCAAAGATATTACTTGCCGAAAAAATAATTTTTTATTCCTGTGGCAGTCAGACTGGCCATATTGTTATATGCATTGTAACGCATAGTTCTATCGCCAAATCTATAAATATACCCGTATTCTATTAAAACAGACCGAACACTGGGTAAAAGTGTGCCATTTGCTCCTAAGGCGATAAGCTTTTGATCTGAGACTAGTCCGCCCAATTCTTTTTCATAAGTGCTGGTAATATATTTTTTCTTTAACTGTGTAAAAATGTTGGCAGCCAATTGACTACTTCCTTTCCAGTTTACCAGTTGTCCATCTGGCATATATATGGCAAATCCTTTATATTTCCCTATCATCCAACTATAAGGTCTGGGATAATCATTGAAATGAATATGGATCATTGCGTCTATGTCATTTTCATTCGCCCACTTGTTGAATCCATAAAGTCTAATAGCAATATCCTCACTCACTGAATTATGTGGGACATTTTCTTTTTGAATGAAAGCTCCGCTCATAACGTTTTCCTCTGTTTTTTTCTTTGCATCCTCCCTAAAGGCAACAATGTCTACTTGATAGTTGGCAAAATAATCCGCAAATTCTTTGGTGTACCCATCCTTATCACGCGTGATGTGAATTTCAAACCTTTTATCTTTTTTCAAGATATCATAAATTCTACTCGCCATAGCCAGATTCATCGCCGCTTCTTTTAAATTTGCGTACTGCGCACCCCAAACTTCATTGTCGTGCCCAGGAACTAACAAAATTTTAACCTGCCCGCCCTCCTCGCTGGTCGGGAGCAGGCTGGTTGGAGCAATTGTTTGAGCAAAAGAAATCTGGCTGAAAAACAGAGAAATAGAAAATAAAACAATAATTTTATAAAAAATACGCATGTTTTCATTATACTCTCAATGCTATAATACTCCTATGCCAGAGTTACCGGAAGTTGAAAATTTACGACAAGGATTAGAACGCGTGATAGTCGGTCAAAAAATTCTTCAAGTAGAAATCAAAAAACCCAAGCTTGTGTTTGGTAAGGGAACTATTCGCGTAGCTTCTCTGAAAAAGAAAGAAGAGTTTATATTTGGCGCCACTGGAGAGAAATTTATTAGTGTAGAACGCCGAGCCAAAAATCTGGTTTTCAGACTAAGTCATGGAAAAATTATTCTTGTACATTTGAAGATGTCCGGTCAGTTCGTATATAAGTCTTCAATCAGTGCGAAAACCATATCGGGTGGCCATCCGATAGAACTTTCTGAAAAAGAACTCCCGAACAAACATACTCACATAATATTTGAACTGGAGCATGGGATACTTTATTACAATGACACTCGCATGTTTGGATATTTGTTGTATTATTCGGACATCAAAGCTTTTGAGGCAGAGAATCATTTCGGCATGTATGGATTAGAACCATTATCAAAGGAATTTACATCTAAATATTTTTTTGATGCTCTCAAAGACAAAAAAGGCAAGATAAAAACAGTACTTATGGAACAAAAAATAGTGACAGGACTGGGAAATATTTACGCTGATGAAAGTTTATTTGAAGCGCGCATCCGTCCAGATAGAAGCGCGCATTCCCTCACTAATCTTGAAACTAAAAAGTTATTCAAGGCAATAATCCGAATTATGCGCCAAGCAATAAAAGTGGGCGGTTCTTCGGTGTCCACTTATCGTCTGCTTGATATGAGTCGCGGTAATTATGCAAGAGAACACAAAGTATATGGAAAAGCTGGACAACTTTGCGCTAACTGCGGGAAACTACTTCAAAAAACAATTATTCAAAGCCGGACAACTATTTTTTGTCCACATTGTCAGAAGTAAAAAGATGAAATAAATTTTTAAGGGGTTTTGAGCTCGACGGCGCGAAAACTTCAGGATTTTTTAAGCTTCAAAAAATCCGTACCGGCAAAAATTTTATTTTATCTTTTTAATACTCTGAATAAAGCAATTCCTAACGCCACAGAAACATTTAGCGATTCTTTTTTGCCTCGCATTGGGATTTCGGCAATAACGTCACATTTTTTCAAGACATCTTTTGGTATACCTGTCACTTCCGCGCCGACGATAAAAACATTCTTGCCTTGCAACTTAACTTTTTTATAATCCACTGAACTTTTCGCTTGTTCAATGCCTATAATTAAATATTTTTCTCGTTTTAACTTTGATAAAAGCGGTAAAATATTTTTTTTCTGCTCCCAAGACACAAATTCTTCCGCCCCAAGAGCAGATTTTGCTAAGTCTGCTCTTTTTCTACCAAAACGGTCCAAGGGCGCAGGAGTGTAACCTGTCAAATAAATTTTATTAATTCCAGCAGCATCTGCCGTACGAAACATAGCACCAACGTTTTCTACGCTTCGAATATTATGCAGTATTAAAATATTTTCCTTGTTGTTTTTCATTTTAAAAAGTTTTTATTTCGCATTTTCTTATGATACGCAATGGTAAATCTGTGGGCTTCGCTGTTTGCAAGTAAAATTTCTTTTTTATATTTTAAACCAAATTTCCCATCGCCCATAATAGCCTTTGGCTTATGACGCTCATCCTTCAAGATAGAAACTACAGGAATATTTATATTTGACCTAGCTAAAACAGCTTTAGTAGTATTTATTTGAGCAGTACCACCATCTACTACAATTAAAGAAGGATAAGTCCATTCTGTATGCGCTAAACGCCGTTCTAGTACTTCCTTGAGTGCTCCCGTATCATTAGTATTGGCTTGAGTTCTGATTTTAAACTTTTTATATTCATTTTTCACTGCATTATTATTTTCCACTACGGTCATTGCTCCTACCATATTTTTCCCGCTCATATGTGCTATATCATATGCCTCAATGCGAAAAACATTCGTATCAACCCGAGTAAAGTATTCATTTTTCAAAAGTGCTACGTCGTTTATGTGTTGAAGAGAAAACATTTGTCTTTTAATTTCACCTGCTTTTTCAAATTCCCTTGCTTTAGAATATATGCCCATTTCTTTTTTGAGATTCCTAAGAATTTGCTTCTTCTTACCAGAAAAAAACAGCTTTATGTTTCTAATGTTTTGCAAATACATTTTTCGATCATTTAAATCAGGTACTAAATTTATTTGTTTGTAAAATTCCATATAGTTTTTACTTTTCTCATCTAAAAATGGGAAAATTCTGCGCACTATTTTTATGCCATCGTGTAATTGGGAACTGTTTGGAAAAGGGCCGTACACTTTACTAAAAATTTGCTTTTTTAGATTTTTTCCACGGATAATAACTACTTTCGGAAGCTTTTCTGCGGTAATAACCACATAATTAAAACTTTTGTCATCTTTTTCGCGAGTATTATAGTATGGCTGATATTTTTTGATCAAATTTGCTTCTAGAATAAGAGCCTCCAACACTGAATCAGACATTTCCCATTTTATATTATTAGCTTTAAAAACCATATCGAGGATAAGAGGTCCGCGGGTGTTTATTAAATCTTTACTAAAATAACTTTTAGTTCTGTCCCGTAGCGATGTCGCTTTACCAATATATAAAATATTTTTCCCTCTTTTAAAAAAATACACCCCGGGTTTGTCTGGCAAATTATTTTTTTTGTTTATTTTCTTGAAATAGTTGTCTTGCATAAATTTACTGTTTTCTCAAAACTTTTTTCAGATATCCCGAACGAAAGCCTTTAGCTTCATACGGGACAAGTTTTCCTTACTTACGGAGTGCTTTTTTTAGATACTTGCCTGTATACGACCTGTCGTTCCCAGCTACTTCTTCTGGAGTACCTTTGGCTACTAAATTACCACCACTTACTCCCCCTTCAGGGCCAATATCTATAATGTAATCAGAACTTTTCACAATATCAAGGTTGTGTTCTATAAGAACGACAGTGTTACCCTTGGAAACAAGTTTGTTCAAGACCTCTAGAAGTTTTTGGACATCATCATAATGAAGTCCCACCGTCGGCTCGTCTAAAAGGTATATTGTTTTTTCGGTATGCCGGCGATAAAGTTCGCTAGAGATTTTTACCCGTTGCGCTTCTCCGCCGGAGAGCGTCGTAGCGCTCTGACCAAGCTCCAAGTAACCCAACCCCACATCCATGAGAGTTTGTAATCTGTCAAAAATTTCAGGAATATCCTTAAAAAAGGCTAGTCCATTTTCTACTGTCATATGAAGTACTTCGTAAATATTTTTCTTCTTATATTTTACCGTAAGCGTTTCTTTGTCAAAACGTTTACCATTACAGACATCACAAGTAACGTAAACTGTGGGAAGAAAATGCATCTCGACAGCTATTTCACCATTACCTTCACACGCTTCGCAGCGACCTCCTTTCACATTAAAAGAAAATCGGTTCGGCTTCCAACCGCGTAGTCGTGCTTCTTCGGTAGAAGCAAAAAGGTCTCGAATATGAGTAAATGCGCCGGTATAAGTGGCTAAATTTGAACGCGGAGTCCTGCCGATTGGAGATTGATCAATTAAAATTGCGCGAGAGAGATATTCCGTTCCGGTAAATGACGAACAATTAAAGACTTTACTAGTCCGATATTTGCGTTCATAACGAGCTTGGAGATTTTTGTAAAGAATTTCATACATAAAAGAACTTTTCCCTGAACCAGACACTCCAGTAATGGACGTCATAACACCGAGAGGAACTTCAACATTTAAATTATTGATGTTGAAAATTTTTCCACCAGTTATACGAAGCACCCCTTTGCTTGCGCGACGTTTTTTAGGAATTTCTATTTTTATTTCATCTCGCAAATAGGCAAGTGTTCGCGAATTGTTCGTATTTTTTTTGGCCGTTAGTAAATCTTCTAAATATCCTGAAGCAATCACTTGTCCACCATGCACTCCGGCTTTGGGTCCGATATCTACAATATAATCTGAAGTATAAATAGTGTCTTCGTCATGTTCAACGATTAGGATCGTGTTCCCTAAATCACGAAGATTTTGCAAGGTTTTTATCAAACGGTCATTGTCGCGTTGATGCAGACCTATAGTTGGCTCATCTAAAACATACAGGGCACCAACCAATCTGGAACCAAGTTGGGAAGCAAGGCGGATACGTTGGGCCTCTCCACTAGAAAGTGTATTGGCCTTCCGTGAAAGCTGTAGATAATCGAGTCCGACATCCAACATAAACTGCAGTCGGGCTTCAATCTCGCGCACGACTGGCACAGATATTTCTTTTTCTTGGTCAGAAAGTTTAAGATTAGTAAAAAATTTATGCGCATCGGCAATTGATAAGGAAGCAAGATCCAAAATATTGACCTTTTTATTTTTTGTAGAATTTTTACTTTGTAAAAAAACATTCAGAGCTTCAGGACGCAAGCGCGCACCATGACAAGCATCGCAAGATTCATCTCCCATAAAATATTTCGAACCAAGACCGTTACAAGATGGACATGCGCCATACGGAGAGTTAAATGAAAATAAGCGAGGTTCAACTTCCGGAAAAGAAAAACCGTCATTCTTGCAAGCAAACTTTGCTGACATTATAAATTCATCCTGCGCAGAAGAATACTTTTCCTCAGGTCCTTTTAGAATCTGTCTCTGGGCAGATTCTAACCCTGGGTCCCCTACCCCAGAGAGACCATTCTGAAAAGCATTCTTCTGCTTCGGGTTGCCAAACGAAATAGTTACTAATCCATCAGATTCTATTAGCGCCCGCTCAAGAGCTTCAGAAAGACGCATCCTACTGCCTTCTTTATTATCTTTGAATTCATGAACGGCAAAATGGTCAACTAATATATCAATATTGTGAGCTTTGTTTTTTGAAAGAGTTATTTGGGTACGAAGGTTTTTCATGACTCCGTCTAATCGAATTTCCGCAAAGCCTTTTCCAAGCAGATCGTAAAGCAATTGGTAATATTCCCCTTTCCTGCCACGGACTATCGGAGAAAAAATATTAATTTTGGTTTCATCCCATTCTACTCCCATAACTTTTCTTTTACTGCCTTTAGAATTTTGGGAAGAAAAATCTTTTTTTATTTTTTCTAAAACAAAATTAAGAATTTCTTCATTTGAAAGTTTTTTGATTTCTTCCCCGCATAAAGGACAATGGGGATGCCCAATCCGGGCATACATCACACGCAGATAATCATATATTTCAGTTATAGTCGCCACCGTCGAACGCGGATTGTTGGAACGAGATTTTTGATCAATAGAAATTGCTGGAGAAAGGCCTGTAATCTCGTCTACGTCAGGTTTCGGCATTTGATTTAAAAATTGCCTCGCATAGGAAGATAAGGATTCCACATATCGTCTCTGACCTTCCGCAAAAATGGTGTCAAATGCTAAAGACGATTTACCAGACCCAGAAACGCCAGTAATAACAACCATTTTATTGCGTGGCATTTCAACGTTTATATTCTTTAGGTTATGGGTCCTCGCCCCCTTTACTATTATTTTTTGTATTGAATCTTTACTCATAACGCAATTTGCACCTCATATATTCATATGGGGTGTATATCTCTAAATATAGCACAAATCTCAAATTTTATTTCCTCGGCATTATTACTTTCGGTTCTCCCATCGTATATGGTCCAACTTGGTATTGAGCAAAATAAAAAGTTATTGAGTCTTCTGTAAAAGTAAATACACTAAAATTATCAAGAGTAGGCATAGTTCCCTCTGTAAGCATTGGTATAACAGAATCTTTAAAATTTGCTTCATCGTCCTTGGTCTTTATGTTTAAACTCTTTCGAAATTGCGTTTCTAAATTCTTTCGTGAAAATGTTGAGATTGTCTTAAGATAATTAGGATCAGAAGGAAATAAATCTGCGAGTGCAATTTCTTTTCTATTTATAACATCGTAATTAAACGAGGTTGAATTTTCATAGCCATGTGCTCCGCCTGTATACCCGCTTACAGTGAGGATAGAACTAATAAATTCATCATTAACTTGTATTGGCTTCCACGAAACGTTGAAATAGAATTTTTCTTCTACACTTGGAAATTCGGTTATTTTGTCTCCGGGAGACCTAGTCTCATACCGAGCTTTCCAGCTTTCTTCCGAATCTTTTTTTTGAGCATCAATTCCCCCCGTTACTAAATCTTCAATCTTTTTATTAAATCCTGCTGATGTGTTTTTAAATTGGGGGTAAGAAATTTTGAAGGTTGTGTATTGAGTCGGCTGTGTGTAAGACTTTTCTTCGTATAATGATTCATCGATTAATTTAGGCGTTTCTTTTACTACTTCTGTTTCCTCGGTGAACTCTGTCGTCTTTTCTTCTTCTATATTCTTTGACGTGTTTTGTCTAACTAATATATACAATATAAGAATAAATATTATGACAATCAAAACAGGAATTAGAAATTTTGAAGATTTAAGTCTTTTCATGTAAGTATTATAACATATAGATTTTTCCATGACATTATGTTATGTACTTTCTAATATAAAAGGACACGGGCTACCCTAGAGTAGCCCAATGTTTTGATGGAAAGCCCCTTTTTATTGGGACATGTAGTTGTGTAAGCAAGCCAAGAAGGCCACTCCACTACCGATTGTGATGCATAGACCCAGTATCAGAATCCCTTGGGTTATTCTGAAAACTCTCATGAAATCGCCATGAGCGCTTTCAATCAGACCGTCAATAAACTGTTGAGCCTGTACTTGCTTAGGAGACAACTGAGAGTCAGCGAGCATCATCTGTTTTTTAATGTAGACACCCATGATAATCATGAATGCTCCGACAATTGTGATAAAGAGCCATAACCATATCATAAGTCAATCTTTCGTTGGTTGGTTTTAGTTTGTTTAAATGAATACTAACATCATTTTATGCTTTTGTAAATATTATTATAATTTTAGATTATATTGCATATTACTTTCCATCATCAATAAGAAATTCATAGTAGGTTAACGAAATGATCGTACTCATTATTATCCAGAAGAAAAATTCTTCATAAGGAATATAAACTCCAAATAATGGAATTAAACCTAAGTATTCTCCTAGGAAGCGCCATTGATCAAGTTTCAACGCAGTTATTTCAAACGAAAGAAAGACAAATATCAAGAATATGCTCGTTTGCGCAAATTTACCAAATAAATAAGGTTTACGCAAGAAAAGAAAAATAGAGGTGGAGCACCGAATAAAAGTCCAATCACTAAGTATGCATAACGAAAATGTAGAACACTTGGGTAATAAAGATATAGTAATACCAAGACAATGGTAGCGCTAACAGTAAGTAATAGAGCTAGGTTAAATCGAGAAGATATTTTATCGGAACGGTCATGTTCAAAAAAATGTTCATAAAAAACTATTGTTAAAATAATCCAAAATATAAACCATATCATTACATCAGGAGTAACATAATCAAGGATTTTAGTCTTAAAAACAAGTTGGCCTTCAGGAGCCCATGTCCATGCTTTATTGAATTCTGCTAAAAAATCAAGATTGAAGCTTGCAAATGTTCCCAAAAGAATAGTCGCGAGCAACCTTTTTGAATTCTTTGGTTTCTTGATAAATAAATATGCAGATGGAATAACAAAGAAAAATATTGTCGAAGTCATGAACCTTACATGAAAAAAGAGAACAATGGGTATAGATATAAGTATAATAGATACCACAACTATAAAGTCTGGACTCAAATAAAACCTTTTACCACTAAGTACTGATTTCATATAAAATATAATATCATTTCTCTTTCTTCTTCTCCAAACGAAGTCGTAGCACTCCGATTTCATCACGTAAAATAGCGGCTGTTTCGAAGTCCAACTCTTTCACTGCTTTATTCATCTCTTTCTCTTTTATTTTAATTATTTTTTCGTATATAAGATTGCCTCGCTCGGAATCAGATAAAATCTGATTCCATAATTCAGAATTTACTTTCTTACGTCCCAATTTTTCTTCCTTGCTAAGCTCCTTAGAATAAGCGCGTTTAAAAACTTCCACATCTAGAGCCAATTCTGCATTCACTGTTTTCGCGTGTTCGCTCTCTAGTTCTTCGGTAATATCTTTTATTCTTTTTATAATAGTTTTTGGAGTAATGCTATGTTTTTTATTGTAAGCAAGCTGAATATTTCTACGACGAGCAGTTTCTTTTAAAGCATATTCCATAGCATTGGTCATAATATCAGCATAGAGAATTACTTTACCCTCAGAATTTCGTGCAGCACGACCTATGGTTTGAATAAGAGATGTTTCTGAACGCAAGAATCCAGCTTTATCAGCATCAAGAATACCAATCAAGGCTACTTCGGGCAAATCAAGCCCTTCACGTAGTAAATTTACTCCCACTAAAACATCAAATTCCCCTTTTCTAAACTTCGTAAGAATTTTTATTCTCTCCATTGTTTTTACGTCGCTATGCAAGTATTCTGCTTTTATTTTTTTATCTTTCAAATAAGAAGAAAGATCTTCGGCCATTTTTTTAGTAAGCGTAGTTGC
>Ga0209542_10006367_pt1 | contig 23002 bp, 27 predicted proteins | sample RifCSPhighO2_01_FD_184028 | JGI IMG/M metagenome (GOLD analysis project Ga0209542, IMG submission 184028) | Soil microbial communities from Rifle, Colorado - Rifle CSP2_plank highO2_0.1 (SPAdes) (version 2) | ecosystem: Environmental > Terrestrial > Deep subsurface > Rock core/Sediment ... | reverse complement strand
TAAGCTTATTGTTCCGCAATTTCTTAGCTATAACTTCGAATGCTTTTTCTGTTAAAAGTTTAGTTTTTATCATATAACACTTTAAAGTGTTAAGTATTTAAATGTTTGGCTTAAGCCGATAGAAACCTTTATATATCAATTGATATATAATAAAACATGCAGCAAATAAAGAAAAACATAAAGCAAAATCCGTTTGCGAGATGGCCAACGCTTGAAACAGTGCTCATGGTAGAGAAGACCATAAACGACCATTCTGGCGAGTTCAATCGTACACAGTTATGGAAAAAGCTGCCCAAAAAGGTCATGTGGCAGACTTACCTCATTATTTTAGATTACCTTGGGCAAGGCAACAAAATTGTTATAGACAGAGAAGGCAAGATAGTCTGGATATGGAATCCTGCGCTTATTCGAAGGCTCGAAGCAGAAGGCCTTTTACAAAAAAATAATGGATTGACAGCAATGTCAAAGAGCAAGAGCAGTCTTAGCCGAGCGAAGAGAGCAGTAAGTTAACGAGAATTGTCCTATGAGACTTTTATTTTTTCTTGAGATACGAGTTAATTAACAAGCATTTAAATAGAATAAACATGCAGATTTTTATGGCTAAAACAGCAATTATGTTTAGCGGTGGAAAAGACAGCATGTACGCCTTACGTAGAGCTAAAGATAGGGGTTGTGCTGATTTAATTATTGCTGTGCAATCACCGCGTGGGGAAACCCAGTTACATCTCGCACCAGAGGTAGCCCCCGAGGCACGACGCGCCCAAATTGATTTATTGGACATGCCTTACAGAGAAATTACAATTGATTCACAAGAAAATTATTTACGTAAGTTATTAGCTGGCTTAAAAAGAATAGTTTACGAAGAAGACCTTAAATGTCTCGTAACTGGAGATCTCTGGCATCCCTATACCGAAGGGTTGGGAGACATGCTCGCTGCGGCACTAAATGTTTCCTTATGGAGACCTGGCAAAGATGTCTGCCCGTCCCCAGAAGGCGGTAGGGCCTATATGAAAGAACTAATTAGTCAGCAAATTGAAGCAGTCATAGTTGCAGTAAAGAAAGGAGTTTTGTCTCCAGATTACGTAGGAAAAATATTAGACCGCGCAACTTTAGAAGAGCTTTCTAAAGAATCATCTGATTGCGCAGGAGAGGGCGGGCAGTATCAATCGTTTGTAGTTGACTGCCCACTAATGCGCAGGCGAATTAAGTTTAGTCGCCCGATAGCGGTAGAAGAAGTGCCTGCAAGAGAAGGAAGAGGAACATTCTATAGAATGAGTACGTCTTTTTTCAGTTTAGAATAATTTTACCTCTTTTTCCCCGCGAATTAATCGTCTTTGGCATATATTGGTCGCAGGCTAAGCCTGCAAGATTATAGCAGAAACCTTTATAAACACGTGTTAATATAAACTAACATATGTTAAGCGATATTAACAAGTTAGAAGTATTTTTTGAAGATTGCTATAAAGAATTTGGAGTAAGGGAATATGCAAAAATAAGAAAAATATCCCCTCCTGCAGCATCAAATTTTCTTAAAGCGTGCGCCAAGGAAGACCTGCTTAATATGAGGGAAGACAGAAGATACCTTCTGTTTAAAGCCAACAGGGAAAGTATTGAAATGAGAGATTTATCGCGTATTTACTGGCACCAGAGATTGAAAAACGTGAAAGATAAAATAGAAGCTGAATGTCATCCGAAGGCAATTATACTATTCGGCTCTCTATCGAAATTAGAGGCTAAAAACGAATCTGACATCGATATAGCAATTATATCTGCGCTAAATAAAGCCCCAAATCTAAAAGAAGAGGAAACTAAACTTAAAAGGGAAATTCATGTTATTTCATTCAAATCTCTGTCTTCAGTCCCAGAAAAACTCAGGCGTAATTTAATTAATGGTTATTGGATATACGGAGAAATAGAATAATGGAATGGGAAACTTGCTGCAACCAGCGTCTTGTTAAGGAAATAACGCCAGATATCGGTCTTATAGATTCACTAAAGAAATCCAGCCAAGACGTGATAAAAACTACTGAAACTATCGTGCTCAACGAAACAACTGCGTCTACCAAGGTGTCTTTAATGTACAGCTCTGTGAGAGAACTATTGGAAGCTCTGGCTCTCTCAAAGGGATTTAAAATTTATAACCACGAATGTTTCGCAGCATTTCTCGCAGCAAAGTGCAATAAAACGCATCTCGCCGAGAAGTTCGACAGGTTTAGAAAAATAAGAAACGGATTAAGGTATTATGGACAACGCATAAGCCCTAAAGAAGCCAATTTCCTCATAGATGAAATGAAAAGTCTTTATACCGAAATAGCTGAGATGTTGCAATGATACTCATAAACTTCAAGAACTACAAGACAGGCAAAGACGCGTTAAAACTGGCAAGGCTCATTGAAAAATACCTGCCAAAAGCAGTCGTGGCAGTGCCTGCGCCAGACATTGAAGGCGTTAGCAAAAATACAAAGCTCAAAGTGTATGCCCAGCACGTTGATTATTTGGGAGACAAAAAAGGCACGGGCTTCATCACAGCAGAATCAATAAAACGCGATGGCGCAGAAGGCACAATTCTTAATCATTCAGAGCACCCTATTCAATTCGAGATTCTGCGAAAAACAATTGAGAACTGCAAAAAAAACAAGCTAAAAACTCTCGTTTGCGTGCGCGACCTTACTGAAGCAAAAATAGTAATGCGCTGGAAACCTGATGCCATAGCTTTTGAAGAGCCATCGTTGATAGCAACAGGCAAGTCCATTACAGAATATAGAACCAAGGAACTGGAAGAATTTGTTAAATTGATTAAAAGAACAAAAATTATCCCGCTATGCGGCGCAGGAATAAGCACGATTGAGGACGTTAAGGCGGCTTATGCAATGGGATGCGGGGGTGTTCTTATTGCTTCGGCAATCGCGAATGCAAAACATCCAGAAGAATTTCTTAGAGAGCTACAAGATATAACTATTAAGGAGTAACATAATAGAAAGATTTAAATACTCTCTTTTTATAGAAAAAGCATGACACGTAGCACTTCACTAAAGAATAATTTAACTAATCAGCAATATGGCAATTTTGCAAAAGCTGTAGAAGCGCTCGGCGCTAACGGCATCGCCAGCACTGGTAGAGTAATTGCAGAACACAATGGCACACCGGTTGGTCCAGGCACTTGGAATCAGTATGGATGGACACGCGAAGCACGCGTGTATGCCCCGCAACAGGGAGCATTGCTCGTACGAGATTCTCCCTTGCTTGATATCAGTCGTGCACGTGCTGCCGTTAACGCTAACCAACGCGGCGAACGTTATGCCTTAACAACTGAAGCCTTTAATGCGTATCAAGCGCAAGCGAATAAAGACAGTGCTAAAGCACCAGCAAAACGAAACGTTATGATTCTTCCCTCTCGGAATACATTTACCATCACGCCCGAACAAAACGTTGACGTGCTTGAGTTTTTTGCTGGACCTAAGCAAGCACGCGAGTATTTGAAACGCTTGAACGGGGCAGGTATTAACGCACTTAACTTTTACATGCTCAATGCTAAAGACGTTGACGCGCAGAAAGCGCCGTTCGTTCAGCAAGCGTGGTTCAGGGGCCTTGCCGACGGGTCGGATCTCGGTGGCTGCGACTTGGGCTTGCGCTGCGACTACGGGGCGTTCGGGGTGCGTTCGTCTACGGCGAGCGAAGCTCGCGCGCACGAATCTAAGGGTACTTCTACTGGCGATGTAAAAAGCGAACGTCCGTACACACCTCGACAAGTTCGAAAAGCACTCACGCTTGCACAAGGCGTACGCAATGGTGGCAAGGGCGTTAATTCGTTAGACAGCGTTATTTCCCTCTTAGAATCGTTGTAATTAGATAACTACACAAATCTTTTTAAGTATCATCTCGTTATGTAAATGCCTCGACCGCTCTACGGAGTCCGAGGCCACACGCCTTTGTATAAGTCTTGCGTAAAACAAGCAGTAAAATACAACTGCGACAATTGGTAGGGGCGTTCTCATTGCTTCGGCTATCGCGAATGCCAAGCATCCCTCTCAACTTCTGAAGCAACTCGCTCGCATCTAAAGAATAATTTTCCATTTGCAGAAGCCCTACTCAATAAAGCTTAAAAACTTCTAATTAACTCGCTTTATATGACTAAATTGCCAGATTTCAGCAAGAGAAGCATAGATGAAAGAATTGATACAGTAGTTCGTCTTAGAGACCTCAATGCGCAGGAAGAAGACCTACTAAGAAATAGTTTTAACGGAATAAGCAGAGAACAGGCAGATAATGCAATAGAAAACTGCATCTGTGGTAATCCTTTGATGGGCATAGTGACAAATGCACGCATTAATAACAAAGACTATTTGATTCCACTTGTAACCGAAGAGCCATCTATTGTTGCAGGAGCTTCGCGGGCTTTTAAACTTGGGCGCGATGCAGGCATTGAAGCTCAGAGTACGAGAAATCTTCTTGTTGGGCAAATCAAGCTAATTAATGTTACAGGAAAAGAAGCGGCCAGAGAAACTTTGCGCAAGAATACAGATAGAATTATAGCGACTGCGAATGAAGATCATGCTTATAGTAAGGCTATAGAAATCTGGTCTGAGCCAATCAATAGCGGTCTAGTAGTCTATCTGACTGTCAACACGGGGAATACACATGGCGCGAACACTGTTACTAAGATGTGCGAGAGAATCGCGCCTCTCGTCGAAGAATGTACTGGTGGAAAAGCCGTTGCTAAAATTGTTTCTAATATGCTTAATTATAACACAGTACACGCTACTATGAACGTGCCTGTTGAGTCTCTCGCACGGAATGGCTTCTCGGGGAAAGAATCTCTTGAAAAGTTTATGTCAGTCGCAGAATTTGCCCGAGAAGACAAGTATAGGAATGCTACGCATAATAAAGGTATTATGAACGGAGTCATAGGAGTAGCATCAGCTACTGGTCAGGATACCCGCGCTATATATTCTGCTGCTATGGCTTATGTATACGGAGGACAAGGGTTTGCTCCCCTCTCCCATTGGATACATTCATTAGATGGACTGGAAGGGACTATTCGAATGCCGCTTACTGTAGCGACGGTAGGAGGAGCTACACAACTTCCCTATAATCGACTTGGTCTAAGAATTCTCGGCGTTCAGTCTGCCCCAGAGTTACAAGAGGTTATGGCTGCTACTGGTTTGGCTTGTAATTTCGCAGCTATCCACGAATTGGCGACAAACGGTATGAGGGGACATTTCAGATTACAGCAAAAACGCAACCAGTAGTGTAAATAACAATTCAACGAAAAGCATATATAGTCCTTTCATAAAAAAAGAGCATGGACGCACATAATGAAAACAATCCCTGGAAGCGCGCGCTACAGCAACTGCATAATGCGGCTTCTCAAATAAGCGTTGATAATCTTCTTCTTGCCAAACTCGAGCATCCGGACAGAGTCGTAGAAGTTTCAATTCCAATCAGAATGGACAACGGCGACATCAAAGTTTTTAACGGATTCAGAGTTCAGCACAATAACATAAGAGGACCGTACAAAGGCGGGCTACGGTATCATCCTGAAGTAAATATGGATGAAGTAAAGGCGCTTGCGTTTTGGATGACCATGAAAAACGCTGTTATTAACGTGCCATTTGGAGGAGGCAAGGGGGGCATTCAGGTAAATCCAAAAGAACTGTCTGAAGGCGAGTTAGAAAGATTAACAAGAGAGTTCACGCGCAAACTCGCGCCATTCATAGGACCGCATCTTGATGTTCCTGCACCAGACGTAAACACAACCGCAAAAATTATGTCCTGGATAGTTGACGAATATTCAAAATATGCAGGCAAGCCTTCCCCAGCAGTTGTCACAGGCAAACCAATAGAAAACGGAGGCTCTGAAGGCAGAACAGAAGCCACTGGCTTAGGGGGAAGCTTCGCATTTCTTTCGCTCTTATCCAAGCTCGGTAAAAGCCCAAAGGGGCTGAAAGTAGCTATCCAAGGATTTGGAAACGTTGGAAGTTACTTAGCTGAATATCTGCAAGAAGCTGGATGCAAAATCGTTGCCTTAAGCGACTCAAAAGGCGGCATTTACATGCATGAAGGAATAGATGTGAAAGTAGCTATGCGATATAAAGAAGAGAAAGGAACGCTTGCAGGATTCGGAGGAGAGCCTGTTGATTCTGACAAAGTGCTTGAACTTCCTGTGGACATAGTTGTTCCTGCTGCACTTGAAAATGCAATAACAAAAGAAAACGCAGACAATATTCAGGCATCCATAGTATTAGAGATGGCAAACGGACCAACAACTATTGAAGCAGACCAAATACTTGAGCAAAAAGAAATTACAGTAATACCGGATATTCTGGCAAATTCAGGCGGAGTTGCAGTTAGCTATTTTGAATGGGTGCAGAACATAGAAAATCAAAAATGGGAAAAACAGGACGTTTTTAACAAGCTAAAAGAAAAAATGGAAGACGCCGCTGACAAAGTATATGCGACATCGGTGAAGCACAGGGTATCACTGCGCAATGCGGCATACATAGTTGCGCTGGAACGTCTTGCTGCTTCTGCTAATATAGAGAATTTTGGTGATCAAAGCACATTTAGTCCAAAATTCTCTAATGGACAATTCTTAAAAGATAGTAATGTAATTAACAGAATTATCCACACATCTGCTGATAATCAGCATAGAATGTCTCGTCAATAATGGTAGATTTATCATCGGCTGTTCTAACAACGCTTATAGGAATGCTAGGCATAGTGGTTGGGGCAATAATAAGCAACTATGTTAATCAGAAAATAGCTGTACGAACAGCCAGAAGAGACATTATATTTAAGAAAAAAGCAGAATACTTTGAAAAAACAGTTGAGTGCATTGAAAAAAATGCGAAATTATACAAAAACTCCATAAGGGAAGCCGAAAGAAATTCAGATAAGCAGGCAGTTAATAAAATAATTAAGAAATTAAAAGAAGAGAGAATGAAGTTTGACGTAATGACGAGCCGTCTTTATATTGAGTCAAATTTCTTATCAAATAAAATAAAAAAATTCACAAGCATAGAAAAAAGCATCTTTATCTTGTTTGAAAAGCTGAAAAATGAAAATCGCGAAGAGGAAACAATGCAGAGCTTAAAGGAGAGCTTAAAAATTTTGGGCTTTGTGGGAAGCGAGATAATATCTGGAATGCGAAATAATTTAATGCGCAGTTAATGTACGCGCAAAACCTATAAACCCCGCGTTGCTGATTGATAAATGAAACCAATATTTATTATTGAGCATCTTGAACCGAGAATCTGGCGCTGGTGCGAGATTGAATATGAAAGTATCTCAAAAATAGTTGGAAAACAAAATGCATGGTTTACTAACATAAAAAGAGGAAGCAAGAAGCTGGCGCGATTTGGAAAGGTTTTCAGGCAGTCGGTGAAGGAATTAAAAATTGATATGAAAAAAGCCTGCATGCTAGAACCCCTTGCCCCAAAAACACTCACGCCGAAAGATGCAAAAAAATTCAAATATTTTATCTTTGGGGGCATACTTGGCGATGCCAAGCTAAACGGCAGAACAAAAAGAGAATTGTCGCAGTTCCTCAAGAAAGCCCATAAACGCAGCATTGGCAAGAAGCAGTTTAGCACTGATAATGCAGTTTATGTTGCACGCCAGATAGTCTCAGGCAGAAAACTCGCGAGTATTTCATTCAAAGACTCAATCGAAATCCAGATAAATAATATTGAATCCACCATTTTGCCCTACCGCTATCCTTTAGTAAATAGCAAGCCGCGCATTAGCCCTAAACTGATAACTTATTTGAGAAATAAGAAAGGGTTCTAAGGCGATACAATCAGGTTAAAAAGTTTAAAAGCCCTTATTTAATCATCACACAGGGGGCCATGGGGTAGCCTAGTTAGCCTTCTACCATGGGGTGGTAGCGACCCCGGTGCGAATCCGGGTGGCCCCATCGTCGTTAAGAGGTGAGTTTTTATACCTCGAAAACTTCAAAATAAAATGATTTTCAAAAAGGGAGAACTAAAACTTCTCTGGCCATTTTACCTTGATGCAGTCATTAGCCCACTTTTCTTTTTCATGCCGGCATTTATGGTGCTCTACTTTAACGGTATCGGGCTTAGCTTATTTCAAATAGGTATTTTAATGGGAGTTGCTAATCTTACGTCTCTTCTGTTTGAAATTCCCACAGGCGCGATTGCAGATTTGTATGGAAGGAAATTCTCTGTTTTACTAAGTTACTTCTTGCAAGGAGCAGGTTTCTTATCGCTCTTTTTTGTTAAAGAATACTATTTGATTGTAGGGGTATACGCGTTTTTAGGAATAGCCTCTACGTTTTCTTCGGGTGCAAAGGAAGCATGGGTTATAGACTTGATACGTACAAGTCGCAAGGATTTTCAAAAGGGTTATTTCGTAAAAAGCCAAGCGATTGATAGCGCAGGTCTTATCCTATCCGGAATTATTGGTGCTTATGCCGTTAAACTATTCGGTCTTTCTATAATCTGGGTTGCCACAGGCGTTTCATTCTTCGCTGCATTTGCCATAGGTTTATGTGCTCATGAGAGATTTGTGAGAAAAAGAACCGCCGATTCTTCTATACAAAGAATAACTAAACAAGGATGGAAAGCAATTCTTTACAGTAAAAATCATTCAGTATTGTTCTCGTTCCTTATAGCCGCCGCGTTTCTTATCTTAGCCAGTAACTTAACAGGACAAATCGCATGGTTGCCTTTCTTTAAAGAACTAGGTTTGCCCGAGTATGCGTTTGGCTATCTCTGGTCGTTCATGGCTGTTATGGGTGTAGTTGCCCCTCTGTTGGTTTCACGACTTCTGAAAACTTCAAAAGAACGAGCGTTTATCTTGACAAGCGTCTTACTACTCTCGTTCGTAACGCTTCTTATCTTCTTTGTAAATAGCGTCGCTTTCGCAATTATACTTCTGCTAGTTTCAACGCTATTTTGGGGCATGCGATTTACAGCCGAAAGGATATACTTTCACCGATTTATACCAAGCAAATTAAGAGCGAGTGTTGGTTCTCTAGAGTCTATGGTGTTATCAGTTACTGCAATTGTAGGAGCTCCTTTAGCAGGATGGCTGGTAGACAATATTGGACCGAGATACACAATTGTAAGTGCGGCAGCTATAATGTTGATTGCCGCATTGATTTATTATAGAATAAAAGAAGATAAAAAAAGACTTTTTAGCGCCAAAACGCTTCCTACGAAACCTTTTTAAATCACGATTTCCCGATAATATTGTCTTGAAAAGAAAAAACAGGAAAGCAACTTTCTGGACTAACAATTACAATGGAACAACCACTTAGAGACATCACGCTCAGGGAAAGAGGAAAGCGATTTGCCGTAAGCGGCATCATCGAAAAGATAGTTCAAACCGGAGGTCCGACGCTGTTTATGATTCGCGACCACACCGGCGCACTGACAATAAAAGCATTTGACGGCGCAGGTGTGCGCGCCTACCCGCAGCTAACTGAAGGCATGGGCATACGCGGCATGGTAAAAATTAATGAATATGAAGGCGAACTCGAAGGCGAAGCAATCAAGTTAAGCCCGATGAGCGCAGATGAAAGCAAACAATTCAAAGAACGCGTTGACCAAGAGCAGCGCAAAGAAGCTCGTCCGAAACATGTCGAATTTCTGGCAAAAAGCCCGATTCTCGATAAGCTCAAAGACCGTTTCATTCAAGCAGCAACTGAAATTAGGCTGGCAATCATCAAAGGAAGACCGATCATAGTTCGGCATCATAACGATTGTGATGGCTACAGCGCAGGCTACGCACTAGAGCGCGCCATTCTGCCACTCATTAGAAAACATCACCAGGAAGTAAAAGCCCCATGGGAACACTACAACCGTGCGCCCTGCGCCGCGCCATTCTACGAAATCGAAGATTCTATCAAAGACATCTCGCGCGCACTTTCAAACGTGGCTAAATTCTCCGAAGTTATGCCTCTCATCGTCATAGTAGACAACGGTTCCTCGGCTGAAGACCTGCTTGCCATCAAACAAGGCAAAGTTCACGGGGCAGAATTTATTGTTGTAGACCATCACTTCTTTGACAAAGATGTTATTAGTAATGAGGTTCTGGTTCATATCAATCCTTTCCTTGTGGGAGAAGATGGAGCACATTTCTCCGCAGGCATGCTCTGTTCAGAACTCTCAAGATTCATAAATGAGGAGACTAATGTAGGTCACATTCCAGCACTTGCAGGCTTGGCAGACCGCATCAAAAACCCTTCAGTCATAGAAAATTATCTAAATCTGGCAGAGAAGCACGGCTACGATGAATCCATGCTAAAAGATATCGGAGCTTTGATTGACTACGTGAGCGCAAAAGTCAGATTTATGGAAGCCCGTGAATACATTGAAGTGGTCTTCGGCGAACCAATTGCCAAGCAAAAGGCCCTGCTCGCAATTATGGCTCCGTACCTTAAGCAGCAAGAAGCTACCAGCCTTAAAATCGCTCAACGCGCAGCCACACGCGAAGTCCACGGTAAAGTCACTCTCCAAATTATCTATGTCGAACAGAGCTTCTCACGCGGCGTGTATCCCAAACCTGGCAAGGCAGTCGGCAATCTGCATGACTACGCATCAACGCACGACAAGGTTGATCGTTTAGTCACTGCAGGCATCCTTTCAGACGCCATAACTATGCGCGCTACTGAACACTCTGGTTTCTCTGTTCACGGTCTAATTGACCATATCAAGAAAGAAGTTCCCGATGCATTCGTTGAAGGCGGAGGGCATCATCACGCAGGCGCCATCAAGTTCGTTCCATCCAAGCAAGCAGATGTTCTCGCAGCAATAAGAGATTTTATTGGGAAGATTCAGTAAGATTGCTTCCAAGGATTTGATAGTAATTAGTTAGTAGTAACTAACCCAAAAACCTTTATAAACACCAGAACTCATTGAAAAACATGAAATATCTAAGGAAAACCGGGGATAAGTTAAAGTACCACCTAGTCGATTCAACAGCTATAATAGTAGAAAGCACGCCAGGTCTTGCAGTTTTCGAAACTGGAATTGCCGGAATGTCTGATGAAGTTTCTATAAGCGCAAGAATATTTGCTGCAGGGTTAGTATATCTTGGTATAGGTTCTGCCTTTGCTAAAGGAAGAGATTTATCAAGAAAGTTATTCAAGATTACAGATGCAACAAAGGATAGAATACAGGGGTTGCATGATGCCGCCTATTCTGGCGCTTTTACTCTTGTCAGTGCCCCATTAATTTATGTAGCCTCTGGAGCAAGAAACATAAATGAAATTGCTATAGGAACAGCAGTAGCTGTTGGTTTTGGATTAGTCAATGGCGCCCCTGTGGGTTATGCAGTTGACTTGTTTAGAGATTTAACCGGCTTAAAGGATTGCGATAGACATTCCTATCCGGCGTTATTAAAAAGACAAACTCCAAGAACTAAAAAGGGACTTGCCGCATTATTAACTGCTGGAGCCATGGTCTTAACAGCAGGGATTTATTCAATAACTCCAAATAAACCTGCTCATTATGAAAGACCAGTTATAGAACAAAGAGTAGAAGTTTCTGAAGAATATTTGATGAAGAATTAAACCTTAATCTTCCCTGACTGCCAATCCTTAAGAACTGCACGCGCAGCGCGCTCCAAATCAATCGCGCCGCCTTTTTTCAAGAACCTCAATTTTGTCCCCAACGACTCAAGCAATACCGCAGGATCGCCTGTGGCATCAATATCATAATATTTTTCAAATACGTTCTTATGCCTGCGCATAAGCTCGACCACGACCATAAACGGCTCTTTCACTGAATCATACGTACGCGTGCCAAGCGCGCTTTCTTTCACAAGTTTCTCAGAAGCAAACCCGCGGTTGCCAGGCAGCACACCCGGACTATCAAGCACATAAATATTGCCTGAAAAATGCAATTTCTGTATTCCCTTGGTGAATCCTGCCTGCTGCGACACGCGAGCAGCATGCCTGCCAACAATAAAATTAATCAATGTGCTCTTTCCAGTATTAGGCAGACCTATAACTCCTACATGCACAGAACCTTTGCGCTTAAGCCTCTTCGCCTCAATCTTCAGACGCTCACGCAATTCAGCTCTCCCCTGACCAGAGGCACACGAAACCAACACGTATGGCCTAACGCCTGCTTTCTCCAGCTCTTTTCTCACAAGGACCGCATCAACCAAATCAATCTTATTAACCACATATAATAACTGCTTTCCCATTTCACTAACAATAGATTCAAACTCTGCATGCCTTGTTTCTGCAAGATACCGCGCATCCAGCACTTCAATCACAATATCGCTAATGCGTACAGCATCCGTCACAACTTGTGGAACAGGCTGCGTGTGCTTATTCCCGCCTTCAATCGTGCCGGTCTTGCGTGAAGAAAAACTATAACGTACGCGCATATTCCTTAATTATTGTGGAGCGGACAGTCTCCTTCTGTCCAGTATTCAATGTTATCATTCTGGCAAGCTTCGCACGCATTCGGAAACACGCTTCTCACACATGGGTCATCAGGAGCGCACTCTACACGCGATAAATCGTACCATCCGCACACTGGCTCGTCAATATCTTCACACGTCTCAACCCCTCTGCTTTCATCGCGGCAATAATGTGCGGCCCGACCATCGCTCAAATCTCCAGAGCCAGCGCCGGCACTGTCAAGTACATTTCCGTCTTCTGAATTAAACACAGTATCAATATCTTCACGCGGCGTAGTGGTTGTTTTATTAGACAGGGAATTATCAGAAAATGCTCTGTCTGAAGAAAAAGAGCGAATAGCGAAAAATACCAGAACAACTAAAGCCAGCCCAATTACTGCCCAACGCACCCAACTCTTCATTTCTTTCACAATGAAAATGACTATTTAACTTTACGCCAGAGACGCATTTATATACCATCAAACGAACCTTTTGATAGAACACATGGAAAAATTCAAACAACTAGGTATCAGCGAAGAACTGCTACAAGTCATCAAACGTAAAGGGTTTACCGAGCCGAGCGAAATCCAGCTAAAGACAATTCCTCTTATTTTACAGGGCAGGGACGTCATTGGCAGTTCTGCAACTGGCTCGGGGAAAACGCTTGCGTTCGGCGCAGGTATCCTGGACCGAATGAGAAAAGGCATGGGCATTCAAACCCTGATACTTACCCCCACACGAGAACTCGCAGAGCAGGTAGCTCACACCCTAAAAACATTCTCTCACCACACAGGCCTCAGAATAAAAGAGATTTATGGCGGAGTTGGAATCGGCCCGCAAATTCATGACCTCAAAACAGCAGACCTTGTGGTCGGGACGCCAGGAAGAATTCTTGATCATCTCCAGCAGCGAACACTAAACCTCCAAAAAGTCAAATACCTCGTGCTGGACGAAGCAGACCGCATGCTTGACATGGGATTCATCAAAGATGTGGAGACGATAATTAGTAAATGCCCGAAAGACAGACAGACACTTCTTTTCTCGGCAACTATTTCACAAGAAATCAGCCATATAGCACAAAGATATATGCAGAACCCCGTGCATGTTGAAGCAGGAGATAAAGTCGACCCATCCAAGCTCCATCAAAAATACTATGATGTCTCCCAAGAAACAAAGTTCTCATTGCTCTTGCATCTATTGAAATTGGAAAAGAATGGCGTTATAATGGTATTCTGCAACACACGAAGAAATGTAGATCGGTTACATAGAAGCCTCGCAGAATACGGCGTTCATTCGCGCGCCATCCACGGAGGACTTTCACAAAATAAGCGAAGCAGCACGCTTCAGTCATTTCACTCTCGGGAAACGCTTATCCTAATCTGCACAGATGTTGCCGCACGAGGACTGGACATAAAAGATGTCTCGCACGTATACAACTTCGATCTTCCAACGACCGGCATAGATTACATCCACAGAATCGGACGAACTGCACGTGCAGGCAAGAACGGCATTGCAATAAGCTTCGTCTCTTCAGGAGACCACACCGAGTTCAGGCAAATCTGCCGTGAAACTTCAGTAGTAATGGAAAAAGCGAATGTCCCTGAGATGAAAATTATCCCAGTTTTCTTCAACTCAAACGCCGACAGAAAAATGGCTCGCAGCAGGGGTCGCGGCGGCGGAGGTGGACGCGGTGGATTTAGAGGCGACAGGGGCAGAGAAGGCGGCGGAAGAAGTTTCGGAAACAGAAATCGCGGTAATCGCTCCAGATTCAGCCGCAGATAGACACACATTATTTAAACAACCCTCCTCACATATTTCCTATGAGAAAGGCAACCAGAATCGCGAGAAAGCGCCGCGCGAAGAGCATAAGAAAAAAGAATAAATAACCTGCCCGGACCAAAAGATTATAAACTTATTTCTATACAAAAAATAATGGTCGCATTAGTCGAACAAGAGTTTCAGCGGCTTCTTTCGTTAACAGATATTAAGATTAACGGTCATCGTCCCTGGGACATACAAGTTCATGATAAAAGATTATACAACCGTATACTAATTGGCGGGTCAATGGGGCTTGGAGAATCGTATGTAGATGGTTGGTGGGATTGTAAGAAACTTGATGAATTATTTTATCGCCTTCTTTATGCTGGTCTGGATAATAATTTCAAAATGAATGCCAGAATTATATTTCAATTTATAAAAGCAAAATTGTTCAACTTGCAATCAAAGAAAAGGTCCTTGCAGATTGCAGAAAAACATTACAATATAGGAAATGACCTTTTCATGGCTCTCTTAGACCCCTACAACCAGTATACTTGTGGATATTGGAAGGATGCAAAAACTCTGAACAAGGCTCAGGAAGCCAAATTAGATTTGATATGCCGCAAATTGCAGTTGACTTCAAAAGATAAAGTTTTGGATATCGGGTGCGGGTGGGGAGGTTTTGCAAAATATGCGGCTAAAAAATATGGATGTCATGTTACTGGAATAACTATTTCAGAAGAGCAAATTGCATATGCTAAAGAATACTGCAAAGAACTGCTAGTTACCATATTAAATTGCGATTACAGAGATTTAGAGGGTAAGTTTGATAAGGTGCTTGTTTGCGGAATGATTGAACATGTGGGGCCTAAAAACTACAGACGGTTATTTGAAGTTATACATAAATGTCTGAATAATAACGGATTGTTCTTGCTTCATACTATCGGATTTGCAGAAATAAAGAAGATATCCGATCCCTGGATTGAGAAATACATTTTTCCAAATGGATATATTCCGGATATGAGAAACATTTCTGAAGCGATTAACCGTTTATTTGTTATGGAAGACTGGCATAACTTCGGAGCAGATTATGATAGGACGCTGATAGCTTGGTTTAACAATTTTGAAAAGAGTTGGGACAAATTAAAAAAACATTATAGCGAAAGATTTTATAGAATGTGGAAGTATTATCTGCTCTCTTGCGCAGGCGCATTTAGGGCTCGAAAAATTCAACTGTGGCAAATAGTTCTTTCCAAGAAAGGCGTTCCCCAAGGATACATATCCATAAGGTAAAGAACGCCCGCTGCGGGAATCGGACCCGCGTCTACGCCGCGACAGGGCGTCGTACTAACCACTATACTAAGCGAGCACGAAACATCTTATTATCAAGGTCTTTTAAATCTTACTCAAATCAAACAAATCTCCAATTAAGGTATTTAAGCTGACGAACTTAAAACTTTCTTGGAAGGATAATAAACATCGTTTCTAAAGATGGAATAATTAATCGAAGTAATGTTCTCTGAGAAAGAAGTTCTAATCTCTTTTAGGAGATTAAAGAAATCATCGTAACTGTTGCACATAAACTCCACTTCTAACTTCCAGGGTCCAACCATTCGAATTATATTTCTGATACTATTATAACTAGATAATTTTGCAATTAACTTCTTTTCAGTCTCTTCTGTATACCCCTTTACAAAGATAAATACCTTATAAGTCTCAAAACCAAGTTTAGGATAATTTATTTTGGTTATATATTTTCTTATAATTTGTTCTTTCTCTAACCCAAGTATTCGCTTTTTCGTTGCGTCGGGAGAAAGTTTAACGTGTTCTGCTAGTTTAAGCAACGGCTGAGAAGAATTGCGCAACAACTGCTCAAGTAAAATCTTATCTATACTATCTATCTTGTTATCTTTGACCCCTCCAAATAGGTTAAACTCTTTGCCCATCTTATTTAAAAGCATTCTTGGTTCAAATACAGCAGCATCAACCATATGGCATAGTTCAGAACTTTGTATAATATGACCAAATTTAGTGAAAAGGCTTCTTTCAAATAGATAATAGTCATATAGCGACTTAGCAAAATAACCTATTCCAAAATTCCAATCAGTCTGCGATTCAAACCTTACAAAAACCGCAGGTTGAGAATCAAGAAAACTACGCAGGCGAGACCAATCTGTTTCAGAACCTTGAATTTTGAGGTAGATTTTATACGAAAGACACCCGAGCTTTGTATAATCTATCAAAGCAGAATAACCTAAGATTAGCCCTTGTTCCTCAAGTTTTTTAATTCTGTATCTTATTGAGTCCTTTGATAAGCGACATAGATTCGCTAGCTCTTTCTCTTTAATTCTAGAATTGAACTCCAAATGAGTCAATATAATTTTGTCTGATTTATCGAGCTTCATGTTATCTTTTATAAGATTATAATAGACTTTAGTCTTTAAAAAGCTTACTTTTTGGTAATAACTTTCATATATAGGCAGGAGTTGGAATAAACATGAATCAAAGAATAGAAAGAAGCGCAAAAGAAAGAAACTCTATAGGTAGCTATGCTGACAGAGCTCATAGATATATAGCTTATATATGCCATAAGAATAATCCTCATCAAAGCAAATTCATTGCAGTTCCTGATGGAACTCTACGATTTAGAAAAATAGATTGGGTTACACAAGCAGGCTACGTATATGGTGATGAGACTCTTTCTATTAACCCTGCTATAAAACTAATTGAAAATGGCTCCAAACTGCCTGAAAGATATAAAAGAGCACAACTTAAAGCTCTAATAAGAATTGGTTTGCTCTATGGGGCTACTTATGGAAATATCAGAGGAGTCAATACAATTCAAGACATAAACGGTTATATTCATGAAACAAAAAATAATCGTTGGAGAAAGAAAAAACCAAATTTTATTGTATTATACAAATCGTTAAAAGATAGTTTAGAACAAAATGGAAAATTACCTCCTTCTCAGGATCTTGAGAAATTATGTGAAGAACATCTTCTAGAAAGAAATATGGGGGATCCAACAAGAAAGTTTAGAGTTGAAAGTAGAAAAAGAGCTATGGACGATGAAATGCGCCAGGAGATTTGGAGCGCAGAAAAAGAAGATCGCTGAGACGTTGGCGATTGTTAATTCGGTCGAGATATCTAAAAAAATAGATAAAATAAAATCAGTCTCAAAGTCATTTAAAAGTTACAACATCAGAAAGGTTTATAAAGTTCTTGTGAGTAAAAGACCTATGAACAAATCATTCAAATTTATCGCAGGCCTCCTTGTAGTCAGCCTTGCATTGCTTGCATTTGCCTCGCTCTCAAGTGCCTATTCATATTACTACGATGATAACGGCTATGATCGTACCTTCTACGAGAAAAGAGCCTACAACGAAGCAGGCAGGACTTATGTTAGAAAGGAAGTTATCAGGAACGACGGACGTGAAACCACATCTTACACAAAAATCAAAGATTATGATGGTTATCGCCCGGTATATGCAAACGACCTCAATGACTACTGGAGCTACGGCACACCAGACTACAGCACCACACGCTATTACCGCGATTATAGCTATGACGACTCTAATCGCCGCACACGCTACAATACCGCTTACCACCCCTACCTTTACAACTCAGATGAGTACTACAATGGAGATTACTGGGACTGGCGCTACCAGCCCAAAGTCACTTATTCCTATCGTTACAACATGCCTGGGTGCATAAGTAATATCGGCTGCAGATGGTAACGATGAATAAAGAGATTGCCTAAATTTTCGCTATCTCCGCAGCAAGCTACGGAGTATTTTCCGCGAAAATTTTTGCTTCGCAACCAGCAATGTCAAGAATCTTCAAACGAAGATTCTTGAGCACACAAGATTTGCAATTTTAAGCAAATCTTGCTGTCTCTAATTGAAATTTTTGACGACGCAGCAAGCTGCGGGGTATTAAACCCAAAAATTCCAATAAAAGACTTCTCACTGTTGGAGCAGGAATATGTATTGCTGCTGCGGATGCGGGGGTTCTTTCAACTTCTAAATCCGAATTTTCTTAGTATAAGGCGCAAAGAAAACATGAAGATATGTCTACTTTAATAGAAACCCAAGGTAAAATAAGAGAACTAGAAAGAAAATTAGGGGTCAAACCAAACTTGCGGGATTTATATGACCCTGCAAGAGTCGAAGAAATTAAAGGAGGGCTTAATGAGTATACTCTGGTGAGGACTTCTCAAGCTAAAATGCTTGAAGATGAAGATTTAAAAGATAAATGGAATCGCTTCAATACAGAACTAAAACTCAATTATGAGATGAGAACTTATTCTGCATTAGCATTAGGCGCATCGGGTTTATTAATATTCAGGGCATTAGTAAGCAAGAAATCACGAGTTTGAATAAGATTAAACAAACATAATCTTTAATAACTCCACTCTCAAAAAACCCTTGCATGAAAGAAGTGGTGGCTAATTTTCAAGAACTAATCAATAAGATTAATCCTGTGGCAACTCAGTCTAGTTTTTCATCGCGCCCAGAGGCATTAGAAAATCCCGAGATTCTGGAAGAATTTGCACTTTCCTCTGGAACTTTGCAAAGCGCAGCGCCTAAAATAGCCTCTGTCTTCTCTGACCGGGAATACTGGTCGCTCTATGAAAACGACAAACTTCTTGAGCCCCTGAAGTTTTCCAATGGCAAAACACAGGAAGATGTCGTGCGGGAAGTCTGCGATTTAATTAAAGGGGGCACGCGCGTTGTATTCATCAGGGGCGTGTGTGGAACAGGCAAGAGCGCCATTGCGCTCAATGTTGCACGCAAGCTCGGAAAGACGTCGATTATCGTGCCTGTCAAAGCACTTCAGAAACAGTACGACGCAGACTACGCCAAGCGCAAGTATTTGCTTAAGTCTTCAGGTGCTCCGCTCAAAATAGCAATGATAACTGGCCGCGATAACCATCCTTCTCCTCTAAGGCCAGGCAAGACCTGCAACGACCCAACTCTGCCAGAACTCATCAAAATAACTGAGAAAAACGTGCACGAAATCCGGGAATATTACTTCCAGAATCCGTTCATCGAAAACAAATCGAACCCTATCATCGACGACCTTAAGCGCAGCTCAATCGCGCCCGCTAACCCGTACTGGAGCCCAATAGCTCCTGCACACCTTGAACTTAATCTCAAAGATGCCAAGAAAAAACGATACCGTGGCCTGAACGGAAACGATTTTATCTTTTATCACAGAAAACATGGGTGTTCTTATTATGATCAGTACCAAGCATATCTCGACGCAGATGTCATCATCTTCAACGCAGCTAAATACAAGATAGAATGCGCGCTCAATCGCAAGCCTGAAACAGAAGTAGATATCATAGACGAAGCAGACGAATTCCTCGATAGTTTTGCGCAACAGGAAACCATCAATCTGACGCGTCTGGCAAACACGCTGCACGCTTCTAACACTTTAGATGCAGACACCAATCAAACAATAGATTCCATTCGCGACTTGCTCAAGCTTGAAGAAAAGAACAAGAGCGCATTAGGCATTAACGAAAACGACATCATCCAAGTAAGCAACACAAGGCTGTACAAAGTGCTCAAGCTTCTTGCAGAAGCTGGATCTTTGGAAGAAGAGCTCAATCTGGATGAAACAAGCTACATTTCGCATGCTTTAGAAGTCGCGCGCGAGTTTCACGAGTTTCTTGATCAAACCTATGTCAGCTTCAGGCGCGAGAATACCGACCTGCTTGCCAGCTTTGTCACGACCAACATCTCCCAGAGGTTCCACGATTTGGCGGACAAAAACAAAGCGCTCATCTTAATGTCGGGCACGCTCCACACCAAAGAGGTAATTGAAAAAGTCTTTGGAATTAAGAGTTACAAAGTTGTTGAAGCAGAAACGCAAACGCCAGGCACTATTGAAATAATCCGCACTGGCAAAGAATTCGACTGCAAGTTCTCAAATTTCGGTCAGGGAGAAGGCAAGTACACGCGCGAGCATTACTTAAACGCGCTCAACGCGGCAATCGCTAAAGCAAAACGCCCATTGCTCGTACACGTTAATGCCTTTGAAGATTTGCCGGCTATAGAAGAACTCTATCGCTACGAACTGAAAGGCATCATTTCCCGCGAAGAACTCAAAGAAGCGCAATTGAACGACCCTGACGGCGTGCGCGTCGAAACATTCAAAACTAAACAGACAAACATACTCTTCACGACCAAATGCGCCCGTGGCATCGACTTCCCCGGAGAAGTTTGCAACTCCCTTGTGTTCACCAAATTTCCCAACCCCAACCCGCGAGAAGCTTTTTGGAAGGCGCTTCAGCAAACTCACCCGAACTCTTTCTGGGACGTCTACAAAGACAAAGCGCGGCGCGAATTTCTACAGCGCTTATATCGCGCGCTGCGCTCGCCTGACGACCATGTCTTCGTCCTCTCACCGGATATAAGAGTTATCAATACTATTCAAGCGCTGCAGAGAAACAATTAGCCTAAGTCTATAACTTCTTGACAAGAATATGAATAATCTCCCTAGCACAAGTATTCCAGAAGTCTATTATCTCTTGAGCCTGTGAAGGAGAGACAATAAATCCCCTATAGTTTGCATCATGACGTATTTGTTTAAAACGATCCAAGAAGTTGAGTTTAATTTTGTTCTGAATATCCAATTCTTTTAAAGAATCCATGCTTATCGCATGATCTAAAGGCTCATACCCCAATAACCAAAAACACGCATCGCCAAGCTGTCTGATTGACTCGTACATCTCTCTAAATATCACAGTAGCATTTTTTTTATTTAACAAGAGAGAAGAGACAACTTCAACATTGTTCTGAGCAGACTCAATAAGACTTCGAACCTTAGCATTATTTACTTCTCTTGGGCGCAACCTTTTTTCCCTTACTAAACGAGTAAAGTCAAGGTTCATTTGTGTACCTCAAGAAACCCCATAAGAACCACTCCATTAGCAATGTTATTAAAGAGATTGGAATCAACTAATTTACGATTAAATTCGTGAATCTGTATTCGTCTCCCAATAGATTTTTCAAAATCTGCTAGTTGCCGCAGACCCAAAATTCGATAATCCTTAAAATCATCAGATTCTATGGCAAGGTCTATATCTGAGCCCGAAACATCTTCTCCCTTTCTGAAACTGCCGAAAAGAACAATAGATTTAGGATTATTATAAAACTCGTTAAGAAACTCAACCAACCCGCGCTGGTATATAAAATTGAGATTATAAACAATTTTTGCTCTCTTAAATATCCAGTTTTCCTGAGCCGCTTTCACGCGCCATATCTTGCTCAGTTTCTCTATTTTAATAAAGCCAAAAGAAGCCAGCAAAGCCAGAATTGCCCCTAAATTAGCCTTATTCACTCCAGCTTCCTTTGCTACATCACTTAGGCTGAATTCTTTGTCAGGAAATCTGTAGAAAAGTTCCATAACCTTTTGTTTAGCGGTTTCTATATATAACATATTAACCCTATTGATACTTATTAGTTTTTTCATATAACATATGTTATAAAGTAGAACTATATAAATCTTTGCAACCACAATAGATTTATATAGCAAAATTCCCTTAAGTCAAAGAGGCGCATATGGTAGAATCTTCGGTCGTTGAAAAATTGCTAAGCGTTGTAAACTGGCTGCTCGCGCTCTCCGTAGGTCTAATTATAGGCGCGTCACTTGTTCTTCAAAGCCTATACGTGCCATTCGTACCCAAGCCTGCAAGCATTGTCATCGGATGGACAGTCAGCATACTTACCCTTCTCGGCGCAGCCCTCTACATCTTTGATAGAGCGCGACCGCAAGAGAACTGATATTTTTCCGTTGCGTCTGTGCCTATAATCTTAGTCAAGAGGCTTATCAATCACCAAAAAGAAAGATTTAACTATCCGGTGAATATAATGCTGGAAATTAAAATGCTGAAAGGAGGTATAAAAAATGGTAAAAAGAATAATTAACCGCATCCTGCTGGGCTTGCTCATGCTTGTTCCAGGTATTGCAAAACTTTGGGGGCTTATCAATCCAGGCGACAAAGGCTGGTTCGTACCAAGCATGCTGAGTCAAATTGGATTCCCTGCGCCGATATTCTTCGCATGGGTCCTCATGCTGTCCGAAATTGTATTCGGCATCGCGATTCTGGCAAGTTGGAAGCTCAAATATACTGTCTGGCCTCCGATAATAATTCTGCTCGTAGCCGCACTCACTCTTGCGCGAAACAATCCAGCAAACCTCTTGCTGCACTTAGTTGCAATAGCAAATCTCTGGCTTCTTGGCTCAAACAAATGCAAAGACGAATGCTGCTGCATGCATGGCAAAACCAGGTATAAAAAAAGCAGATAACTAAAAGTTATTTATTTTTTATTTCTATTTCTTTTTCAATACAAAAAGACAATCGCCGTAATCTCTGCCGGATTCTGGCTTCCAAGTAAATCTCTCTTCGACAATTCTGAAATGCCTTTTAAACATAGGTCTTATTTTTGCAACAGAAGTCTTATATTCACAGCCAAAAATGTCATTGTACATGACATCAATAGCGGCCTTTATTACGGGGATTCTTGCGTTCATCATTATAGCGCTTTCTATAAAGGCGCACCCTAACTTTGTAGCTCCAACTTTTCTTTCCCATCTTTCTGTGTAGTCTGGAATATAAGGGTCCCCTATAATCGCAACGCCTTCTGGCTTAAGTACTCTAGATAAGGTAGTTAGAAAACGTTCCTGCTTATCGTAAGGCAGGTGATGCAATCCTGCGGTACACGTTACTATAGTAAGGGACATTAATATTTCCTCAAGATTTAAATAGTAAAATGTTTACATATTCATGGAGGTGAACCATGAATAAAAAAGAGACAAATATTCTGAAGAAGGCTTACAAAAAAGAGGATGATGG
>Ga0209542_10006365_pt1 | contig 23011 bp, 18 predicted proteins | sample RifCSPhighO2_01_FD_184028 | JGI IMG/M metagenome (GOLD analysis project Ga0209542, IMG submission 184028) | Soil microbial communities from Rifle, Colorado - Rifle CSP2_plank highO2_0.1 (SPAdes) (version 2) | ecosystem: Environmental > Terrestrial > Deep subsurface > Rock core/Sediment ... | reverse complement strand
TTAGCCGATAGAAATAATCTTGCCGATCAGGCATTCAGTAATGACTTTTCAATCTTCCCGAATGATGCCAGAGTGCGTATAAATCCGCTTGATATCAGAAAGAAGGGAGGAGTGCCGATGAGTGGAAGTATTTTCTTTACAATATTTCAGACTTTCATGAGTGGTCCGAACAATAGTCCATACTTTGGTGAATATCCGCCAGACTTTTTTGATTTTATTTTTATTGATGAATGTCATCGTGGAGGCGCCAATAATGAGGGCAACTGGCGAGAGATACTAGAATATTTTTCTCCTGCAGTACAACTTGGTCTTACAGCTACACCAAAGAGAAAAGATAATGTTGATACATATAAATATTTTGGCGAGCCAGTTTACACATATTCTCTTAAAGAGGGTGTGAATGATGGATTCCTTACTCCATTTAAGGTGAAGCGCATTAAGACGACCCTCGATGATTACATATATGTCTCTGACGACCAGATTATTGAAGGAGAAGCTGAACAAGGGAAGATATACAAAGAACCAGAGTTTAATAAGACTATAGAAATTAAAGCGCGTGAAGCAAAGCGAGTGAGGGTGGTGCTTGATGAAATAAACCATAATGAAAAGACGATTATCTTCTGTGCAAACCAACTCCATGCGCTACTCATAAGAGACTTAGTTAACCAGATGAAGGATAGTAAAGAGCCGAATTACTGTGTTCGAGTGACGGCTGATGATGGTACTCGTGGAGATCAGTATTTGGAAGAATTCAGAGATAATGAAAAGATGATTCCCACAATTCTCACTACTTCTCAGAAACTTTCTACAGGTGTAGACGCTAGAAATATTCGAAATATTGTATTGATGCGTCCAATCAACACTATGATTGAATTCAAACAAATTATAGGGCGTGGAACTCGTCTTTTTGATGGCAAGGAGTATTTCACCATCTACGATTTCGTAGATGCTTACCACCATTTTGCCGACCCAGAATGGGATGGCGAACCAATAGACGAGACAACTGAGATACCGCCCAGAATGTGCTCTATTTGTGGGAAAAATCCATGTGAATGCAAAAATCCTCCTAGAGTTTGTTCAGTATGTGGGGAAGATCCATGTATATGTGAAATAAATCCACCAAAGAAGAAACTTAAAATAAAATTACGCGATGGCAAGGAGAGGGAGATACAACATATGATAGCGACTTCTTTTTGGAGTGCTGATGGCAAGCCAGTTTCTGTCCAAGAATTCATGGATAATATGTTTGGAGCCATGCCAGAGTTTTTCAAGAGTGAGGAAGAGTTGAGAAAGATATGGTCTAACCCCATTACCAGAAAAGCATTCCTTGAAAAAATATCGGCTATTGGATACGGCAAGGATGAGTTGGAAATGTTACAGCATATGGTTAACGCAGAACAAAGTGATCTGTTTGATGTTCTGACCTATGTCTCCTTTCTAACGCCACCTATTTCAAGAGTTGAGCGAGTAGAAAAAGCGAAGGAAAGGATATTCGAAGGGCTAAATGAGAAACAAAAAGAGTTTTTAGATTTTGTATTATCAAAATATGAAGAAAAAGGCGTTGAGGAGTTAGACGAAGAAAAACTACCTGTTCTGTTAAACTTAAAATATCACGCTATTTCTAACGCTGTGGATACCCTTGGAGAAGTTGATTCTATACGAGCCACATTCTTTAACTTTCAAAAAGATTTATATACTAAATAATAACTTCTTATGTCCTCCTACTACACCCCACAACGATCCAAAGGTCGAGAATCGAAGAAAGTTTTTAATTATAAGATCTCAATCCTTTCATAATCATACTCAATCTATTTGTGTCATTAATCAACCTATCTGGCTCCGCTTTCTTTACTGAACTTATAGGGTAACGCATCATTATAGTTTCTATTTTATTTCTAGTTTCAGGATTGATGTTATAAGCTTCTGTCGTCGTTCTGTATTCATCATCACGGGTATTACCTTTTAGAATAGTAGCCGCAGAATCTCTTATATTTTTTAAAAGTCTTGATGGATCGCCAGAGGAAAATAAGTTAGAAAATTTGGTAAGTAAAAAAGATGCAATGAATACATACTGTAATGTTTCCTCAGCAGCATCTTTTGATAAAAGATCCGTTATATTTTTTGAGATTTTTATTCTCATACCAAGCTGATGAAGCACATGCTTTGCAAGACGAGGTTCTTTTGCCTCATTTTCTAAAAAATGAACAATGTATGATTTTTGTCGTTCTGTTGATTCTATATCATATATTGCTAGAATTTCACTGACTATGTCTTTTAATTCAACGCTAGGCAATTCATAATAGTAATGGATTATCTTCATCAGATATTCATCCCCATAACCAAAATGTAGTCCGTATTTCTTTTCTATCATCTCACTTACAATCCTTCGATCGATTGCTAATACAAAAAGTGTATTGCTTATTGATAAGAAATTCTTTATTCCTTCAAGCAACTTCACAGCATTTTCTGGAAGGCATCTATCCAGATCATCAATGAATATAAATATTTTTTCAGTTCTCTTCTTTTTTAAGACATTCTTTACAATATTCTCAAAGTCTTCTTTGAAACTTTCAATTTTATCAACCCATCTTTCATGTTCTTTAAAAATCTTACCTTCAAACTTTTCAAAATCATCCATGACTTCCCCCGCATTCAATCCTCCGATTGTCCTAGCTAAACCAGAAGATATAACTGCGGCATCAACCAACAGTTGTTTCCATTTTGTGTCTGTGATTCCTGTCTGCTTCTTTATGCAATTAAGTAGGGCAAATAGGAGGTCGCTTTGATCAGAATATTCATATCTCCACGACTCGAAATATACAGAAGTAATGTTTTTATATTCCTTTATCTGCCTATTTTTAATATGCTGTTGAATAAAATCAAGCATTGTAGACTTTCCACTACCCCAATTTCCATAAAACCCAAAGCTATTGGGTAGCTCCATTTCAATTAGAATTTCGTCCAGTATCTTTTTGGAAAGAAGATTATATCCGAATCTATCTTTCCCTAGTTCTTTGAGGTGTTTTTCAGTTGGAAATTTCATATTCTATATATTTTCTATTCTGAATGTTTTATATAATTTCCGCCACATGGATTAGAGTATATCACTTCTTCCAATAATCATCCTTATTATGGACTTTGAAAATACAAATCTTTCTGCTAGTATTTACCATAAGTAATGAGAGTCGGTATTCTTTGGTATGAAAGTATCAAAGACAGTGTTGTGTAATAAGTCCGCCTTGTGCGGTGAAAAGCAAGACTGGCTTACGGGTCTATCGAGAGCCTCGATGTGAGGAAACTTGCAAGAAGTTGAGTGGCGCCAATATTTGACTTCTAGGGTTTGTTACTTCGGCATGACTCCCTATATGGGAGTTTTTGCATTGTAGTAGCACAAAAGAGTGATAGCATTTAGAGCATTTAGCCATCGCTTTTTTCATCAATTATGAATTCTACCAAAAGAAAACAGTGGTATCTCCAAAAAAGTGTCTACTTTTTGGGGTACAGATCACTGGCTCCGGGAACAGGGATCGAACCTGTGACCAATCGCTTAACAGGCGATTGCTCTACCGCTGAGCTATCCCGGAATATTTTTAGGAGAAATGCTCTTCTCTTTCTCTTATCTTCATTCTTTTCATTTTTTAGAGAACATTAGTTATACTATCAAATATGTACATAAAAGTGAAGGTTACAACTGGGGCCAAGAGGGAAGTGGTGGAGAAGATTTCAGAAGATCATTATGATATTTCAGTAAAAGAGAAAGCTAAAAACAACAGTGCTAATAAGAGAGTTTTGGAAATTGCCAAAAATATGTTTGCATGCAGACATATTAAAATAATTTCTGGACATCATTCACCAAGCAAAATCTTAAGTATTGATAAATCCGCATAATGTTAAAATTTTGAGTATTGAAAAACGATAGGGTATAATGAGGTCATGAATATAAATATAAAAAATACGAATATCATTTTAACCCCGGCAATTTATGATTATGTTTCAAGGCGTCTTGAAGCCGTAAAAAAACTACTTGAAAAAGACTCTACCGCCAAATGCAATCTGGAACTTGCCAGGACCACAGCCCATCACAAAAATGGCGATATATTTAGGGCGGAAGTTCATATTACAGCAAAAGACAGAGACTTGTATGCGAGCGCCGAGGAACAAGATTTGTACAGAGCTATTGATGTAGTGAGAGATGAGATACTTCGTGAAATCCGTTCCTATAAATCCAAAAGAATATCTCTCATAAGACGAGGAGGCGCTAAAATCAAAGATATCATAAAAGGCATGTGGCCAAATCAGAAAAATGATTCAGAAAGTAATCTATAATGGATGTATAAATGATTATCTCAAATCGCTTAATAAGATATAATAACTAGACACATATGCCAGTATTTCTAAAACAAACTATCAATCAATACCTATGTATAACTCTCATCTGCCTTATGACATTTTGGACGACTCTTTATTATTTTACTTTTAGAGCCCAAGTCCTTGGCGATGAAATCGTAATTAAATGGAGTGAATATTTGAGATATTAAATAGATTCAATATATTTAGGCTTGGAAATGAATTCTTTATAGACCATCTCTTTTTTTCCTTCGGGAATGACTTTCTCAATAATCAATTCTCCATTGTAATATGATGCTTGTGTTATTTTAATTCTGATTCTTTTTTTGTTTTTATCATCTTTGTTTTGATTATTATCCTGATTTACAAAAAAATATGCCGAAGGCCAACCATGATACGCTTGGATTTTTAAGTAATTTTTATAAGGATTATCTTTGAAATCTATTAGACCGTCTTCCTTTTCAATCTTTTTTGTGTAAGTGGCTTTGTGTGGTCTTGCTCTATTTCCTTGATTTTGTCACTGGCTTTTCCGTTGACCTTTTCATTTATCCAATCTGGAAGAATTGAAATAAGGAGGTCGGAGCCGACACTTACGAGTTTATTTCCTAATTCGTGAGAGGTTGGTGGCCACGGTTCTACCTCCACTTCTTTTTGAGCCACTAGGGGTCCGTGGTCCATTTCACTATCCATGCGAATAATTGTAACCCCTGTTCCTTTTTTATCATTCAAGATAGCAGATTCAATCGGACACGAACCCCTGAATTCTGGTAAAAGAGAAGGGTGTATATTCAATGACTTGGCTTTTGGTATATTCAAAATATTTTCTGGAATTATTTTTCCATAAGCCATAACTACAAAAACATCACAGCCATATTTCTTTAATCGGTCTGTTAAAGATTGGTCTTTTAGTTTATCTGGTTGAAAGACAGGAATATCATGTTTGAGAGCCCATACTTTTGCTGGAGGAGGGGAAAGTGATAAATCTCTGCCTTTCGGTTTGTCTATGGATGTGACTACAAAAGATATGGTAAAGCCAGCTGAACAGAGTTTGTCCAAAGTAATGACCGAATATTCTGGTCCGCCAAAAAATCCTATTTTTATTTTTTTATTATTCTCTGGCATTTTGTTTTCTTGTGCGTTTCTAAACTGTCTCTAATCGACCTTTTGTCTGTTCTTCTCTTGGAATATCTTTTATATCGTAAGCGTTATCAATAAATAAAATGCCTTTCAGGTGGTCTATCTCATGTTGAAAAACTTGGGCCAAAAGACCGCTAGCGCCTCTTTCAAAAAGTTTGCCATTTTCGTCATAAGCTCTTATTGACGCTTTCTTGGCTCGCTCTATTTTGCCATACTTCCATCGCACAGAAAGACACCCTTCTTCCACTTTTTGTCTTTCCTTGGAGAGTTTCAGTATTTCTGGATTGATAAAAATCATAAAAGATTCATCACCTTTATAATTTTTGGAAGCGAGTTTGAGCATGGCGCCTGAGACGATAAAAATACGCAATGATTTTCCGATTTGCGGGGCGGCAAGAGCCACGCCGTCGTCTTGAGTCGCCAAAACTGTCTTCATATCTGACATGATTTTTTGTATCTTAGGCGAGACAATATCAGATATCGGCACTTCTCTAGCTTGTTTACGCAATATGGGATTTCCATTTTGAACTATTGTAACCATAATTATACTATATTAGAGCAAACTCTCCGGGTCAACCTTTATTGTTGCCGATGGGGACAGGTTGCGTATTTTTTTTACAAGAATGGTATTCGGCCATTTTTCTTTTTCAATGCGAATAAGTCCATGCAAGACGAAATTGCCTTTGACAGTGTGAGTAAAAGCGGGAAAAACATTCACTTCGTATGGTTCAAGACAAGTCTGTATTTCTTCCATTTCTTTTACTATATCATCTTTCTTGCCCTCAAGAGTTATCTTTATTAAAACAAAAAAGGGAGGGTAATTGAATTTCTTTCTTTCCTCTATGGTATGACGATAGAAGTCGCTCAAATTTCCTTTCATGCCATATTCAAACACTTTCTCGTTGGCTTTTCTCGTCTGAACTATAAAATCGCGGACAGCGATAGTGCGCATGCGCAATATCATGGAAAAAATTTTATCGCTCATGCGAAAATCTGGAAGAGAGAAGAGAGAATCAAGAGAAATAATGACCGAATTTTCCGCTTTATCATGGATATATTGAAGCACCATTTCTGTGCCAAGAAGAATACTTCCGGGCTTCGTTTTGTATTTTTGGATGATTGCATGAGCAGATTTGTCGTCATGGATAGTATCAGAATCAATTCTAAATAAAGAGATGCCGGGGAATTTATTTTTTATGACTTCTTCTACAAGGTCAATGCCTATGCCTAGCGTTTGCAATTTCCAACTTCCACACGCTTTGCAATATTCTTCAGACGACCTCCTTTCGCCACAATAATGACAAAGAAAAAAACCTTTCTCATCATCTCTTGTCTTATGGAAAATAATAGGAGCACTGCAGTTATTGCAGGTTACAATGTTTTGACAATCTCCGCACACAGTAGAAGGAGACAATCCTCGTCTTGTGGTCAATATAATCATGTGTTCGCTTTTTTCTTTTGTCCTGAAGATGAGTCTCTCTACTTCATCCGAAAATATTTTGAAATCAAGTTTTGAACTTTCATATCCTTGTGTTTCTTTATGATGTATTTCTTTACGCATATCCACAAGAATATCTCTCGCTGTGCTCAATGAGCGAAATTTAAAAGGCGAAGCCGATGCTATTTCTCCTTGACTTTGTCGCCATAAAGTTTCAAGACGAAGAAAATTATCGGCCAGAAAAAGTCTTATCCCCATTCTCTCAGAAAGCAATTCTGCCACATACCTTATATCTAAAAATGGTCTGCGTGGAATCTTATAAGACTTACTATTCTCTCGCTCTATGACAATAGTTTTTATATCCTTTCTTGAAAAAGATAGAAATCCAGCTGTAGCGATAATAACTACAGGATGTGGTTCTTTTATAATATCATTCCATGAATCAATAAATTTCTTTTGAAGCGAGCTATGCAAGATAAAAGCATATCCTTCTACGCCTTTTTCAAGAATAGAGAAAGCGTATTCGGCTTCTTCTGTGGTAGGGAATAGAAAAAAAATGGAGCATTTTTTGGCAAATTCTTGACGAATCAAGCTTTTCCATGTTCCATATCGTTCTTCATCATCTCCCTGTACCGCATATTTTTCATGAACAACTCTATTGACTCCATCTTCAAATCCAGTCTTATGTTCCGATTCTATTTTATGCTCTGATTCTTTGGAATCCCCCTGTTTTTCAAATTTAAGTTTTCCTATATTTTTCAAAATATAATCTGGCACAAGAGAATCCAAAACGCTTCCCATATGGGTAGCATAATAGTCTGATGTTTGGCGCACCATATCAATAAATTCTTTACTGAAAAAACTATTACTTTTAACTATGTCCAATTTTCTCAAAGAAAAATCTGCATTTTTTATCTCGCTTTTCAAATCTTCAACTAGTTTTATTGAAACGACTATGCCTTGTGTTATTTTTTTACGCAATGGAATATTGACTATTGCTCCTATATGTACCTCTTTTGAAGTGAAATATGAAAGAGTATCCACGCCAATACCTTTTGCTATAGGGATGACTTCAATGATAAACATGGTTCATATAGTATCCCACTTGCCGATTTTTTTACAAATCACTACTAAATGTCTCTATATGCGCTCCAATAGAATTTAAGCGTTCTGCCAAATCTTCATATCCACGATTTATATTGTAGACATTCTTTAGTATTGATATTCCTGGTGAAGCAAGCATAGCCGTCATAATGACCATAGAAGGTCTAAGAGCGGGAGGAGAAATTATTTCGGCAGATTTCCAGTGTGTTGGTCCTTTTATATAAAAACGATGAGGGTCGGCTAGGATAGTCTCTGCGCCAAGTTTTTCCAATTCTTTATAATAAAACGCTCTTTCTTCATAAACCCAATCATGTATAAATGTCTGACCTTCTGCTACCGCGCCGATAACGGCAAAAAAAGGGAGATTGTCAATATTAAGACCCGGATACGGCTGAGCGTGAATCTTTTCCTCAAGAGCTTTTAGTTTTGAAGGAAAAGTCTCTATGTCAACTAAATTTACTCTATCATTTTCTCCTTTATATCTATTTATAATCTTGTATTTGAAGCCCATTTTTTCTAGTTTCAATAATTCAAGTTCAAGAAAATCAATAGGACATCGTTCTATTTTGATAGAAGAATTAGTCAATATGGAAACCGTTATAAGAGACATGGCTTCTATTGGGTCTTCACCCACGACATATTCCACATCAACATCCATGTCTTTTTTTCCATGAATAGTGAGCGTCGATGTTCCGATGCCTTCAATATTTACTCCTAAAAGTTGCAAATAGAAACAAACATCTTGAACTTGATAGTTTGCAGAAGCGAATTTTATGGTTGTTTTACCTTGAATCCTAGCGGTAGCCATGAGAACTGTTTCAGTCACTGTATCGCCCGCTTCATAGAGAATAATTTCAGACGGCTTTAATCCTTTGTGCGAGATTTCATAATGGTCAGATTTCGTCTCAATTTTTACCCCAAGGTTTTCAAGAGAATAAAAAAATGGTTTGACAGTGCGCGACCCAAGACGACATCCGCCAGCTTGGGGAAGATTGAAATTTTTGAACTCATGAACGAGTGGTCCCATGAGCATGATTCCTCCCCTAGTCTTCGCCATTTGTTCTGCTACTTTTTTATCAATCTTCTCTAAATTGATTTTCTTTGGTGGAATTATGATGAGGTCATTATTTTTTCCTCTTGTTTTCCATTCTATCTTTACATCAATACTTTCCAATACTTCGGCAATACGATAAACCTCTTCTATCTTCGGAGCGTTTCTGATTGTCGTTTTGCCTTTATTCAGAATGGAAGCGCACATCACACCCACCGCGCCATTCTTTGAAGCGCGAACTCTGATATTTCCTGAAAGTTTGTGTCCACCTTCAATACGGAAGTTTATAGTGCCTTCTTCTTTTGCGTCTTTTTTCAATTGATTTATCACTTTTTGCATCATCCATTTATATCATAAATAGCTTGAAAAATATAGGAAATGAGAATATGATGACTTTAATGTCTTTCTTCAATCAAAAACTCGGCATAGATTTGGGCACAACAAACACCCTTGTCTTTCTACCGGGCAAAGGCATTGTCCTAAATGAACCGTCGGTTGTGGCTATCTCTGAACAAGACAAGAAAATTTTGGCGGTGGGGAATGAAGCAAAAGAAATGATTGGTCGCACTCCGGATAATATTGTCGCTTATCGTCCGATGAAAGACGGAGTCATTGCCGACTATCGCATAACCGAAGCCATGCTTAGATATTTTATAGATAAAGCTCTTGGTTCATGGAATATTTTCAAGCCGGAAGTGATGGTTTCTGTTCCAGCCGGCATCACTTCCACAGAACGCCGAGCGGTCATAGAAGCGACTATCAGAGCCGGAGCAAGGAATGCTTATGTTGTAAAAGAACCAATATTAGCGGCTATTGGCGCTGGCATTCCCATACAAGAAGCCAGAGGACACATGGTAGTGGACATTGGAGGAGGCACGACTGATGTGGCAGTTATTTCTCTTGGGGGAATCGTCGCTTCAACATCTGTAAAATGCGCTGGTAACAGAATTGACACAGCTATCGCTGATTATATAAAGAAGACTTTCAATCTGGCTATTGGCGATAAAACCGCAGAGGACATAAAGATAAATATCGGTTCAGCCATTCCTCTTGAACAAGAATTATCCATGATGATAAAAGGACGAGATTTCATCACCGGTCTTCCTCGTTCCACTGAATTAAAAACAAACGAAGTGGTCAAAGCGATAAGCAGAGAACTGCGAGATATGATAAAAGCCATGAAAGATGTATTGCAAGAAACTCCGCCAGAACTGGCTTCGGATATTATTGATTATGGCATTATTATGACCGGAGGCACTTCTATTCTCCGCAATTTGCCAGAGCTTGTCTCTCGAAGAACGGGCGTAAAGGCAAAACTGGCTGATGACGCTCTCTACTGTGTGGCAAAAGGCACAGGCATTGCTCTTGAACATCTTCATGTTTATAAAAAGAGCATTATCGCCAAGAAGAGATAAGGTCATAAGAATATATGAAAAAGAAAAAATGAACCATTTTGAATATATTAAAGCTTTAGACCACCACGCATATTTTATACACGCTTTCACCGACTCCTTGAGACATTTGAAGGATTATTTGAAAAATAAATTCCATATTTCTCATGCCAAAAACCCGGATTTCTTTTATGAAAAATATGAAATCATGACTATAGATGAAAGTAGAAAGATAAAAGAGATTCACACTTCAAAATCTTTTATTGAGAAGAGTAAAAGGATTTTTATCATTGAAGCAAAAGGTATAACTCATGAAGCTCAAAATTCTCTCTTGAAGATTTTTGAAGAACCAAATGAAGACAGCCATTTTTTCCTCATTATGCCATCAGTAGATATACTATTGCCAACTCTCCGTTCACGCCTGTTTATAATCAAGTCAAAACAAGCAGATGAAGAAACTGAAACCATAAAATTGGCAGAACGATTTTTGAAACTTTCTATGAAAGATAAAATAACTTTTGTGGATGATTTGACAAAAAAGATAAGTGATGAAAAAGCGGAGAAAAGTACTGCTCAAGAATTCCTTCATGCTATTCAATCTGTGCTTTATAAAAAGATAAATATGGCAAAAATCACCAAAGACCAGCAAAAATCCCTACAAGTCATATCAAAAGCTTTGGATTATATGAATGACAGGTCGCCTTCAATAAAACAGTTGCTGGAATTTGTGGCATTGAATATGTAAAAAGGAAAAATGTTTGGTTGAGCGTTTTCTGTTATGATATAATAAGTTGAATGACTTTATATTAATCAAATGAATAAACCTATCAAAATAGCTATCAACGGTTTTGGTCGTATTGGTCGGGCGTTTTTTAAATTGGCAAAAGAGCATACAGATATTGAAATTGTGGCCGTCAATGACCTTGGAAATATTGAAACGATGGAATATCTCTTGAGACATGATACGGTCTATGGGTCAAGCCAATATACTTTGAATGGAGTTCAATATATAAGTGAAAGAAATCCAGCCGAACTTCCTTGGAAAAAACTTGATATAGATGTAGTAGTAGAATCAACAGGATTCTTTACTTCTACTGAAAAAGCCAAACTTCATATTACAGCTGGAGCAAAAAGAGTAGTTATCACCGCTCCGATAAAAGATGATGATTCCCCCACAATTCTCATGGGGTTGAATGAAGATAAACTTGCTACTTGCGCTATTTCTTCAAACGCTTCTTGCACCACAAATGCCGGCAGTTCTCTCATTTCCATTCTTGATGAAACTTTAGGTGTTGAAAAAGCTCTTTTGAATACTGTCCACGCCTACACCGCTAGTCAAGCTTTGGTAGATGGTCCAAACAAGAAAGATTTGCGCGAAGGTCGTTCTGCTGGACAAAATATAGTGCCATCATCCACAGGCGCGGCTATTGCTGTGACAAAAGCTATGCCGAAGTTTAGCGGTCTATTTGACGGCATATCTATCCGTGTCCCTGTGGTTTGCGGTTCTATTGTTGATTTGACTTTTATTTCAAAAAGAGAGACTACAGTTCAAGAAGTAAATGCCATTCTTACAAAAGCTTCAGACGAAGCCAAGTGGAAAGGTATTTTCACTGTCACTTCAGAAGCGCTTGTTTCTTCAGATATAATAGGCAATCCTTATGCGTCTATTGCAGATTTGGCTTTTACAAGAGTTGTTGGAGGAAATTTGGTCAAAGTTCTCGCGTGGTATGACAATGAGATGGGGTACACATACACCCTCGTGGAACATGTCATAAAAGCAGGGAAACTGATATAGACACAAATAAACATCACATCACCACACGAAACACCCTAGACACAATATCAAATAGTGTTGTTGAACTGGAAATTTTATCAAAATTTTATTCTTTTTTTATCAGGATTTTATCTCGGTTTAGGATAATAGTTGCATTATTGGATAATCGCAATTATTATTATGGTACAAACATCATTTGAAAGCCGTTTTGTCACCTTGGAAGAGTTTAATAATTTTAGAGAAGTGGTTAAAGAAAAATTTTCACAGACTGATGAAAAAATAGACTACATGACTGAAATCATGATGGCTAGTTTTGATCGTATATACAATCAAGTAAATGGAAGGTTTGATGAGGTGAATAAAAGATTTAGTGAAGTAAACGAGAAGATGGATAAAAATTTTTCCGAAGCAGATTCTAGATTTGAATCTCTCACAGAGAAGATGATTCAAGGATTTGAGAGAGTTGATAATAGATTTGTAGTAGTAGACCAGAAGTTTGAAGATTTAACAGGATTGATGATTCAGGGATTTGAACGCACAGATAAGAAGTTTTTTGAAGTGGATTCTAGATTTGAAGTTCTTACAGAATTGATGATACAGGGTTTTGAACGCTTTGATAACAAATTTATTGCATTTGATAAAAAGATAGATAATAAATTCATAAGGGCTGATAACAAGATGGATAATAAATTTATGAAGACCGATGAAAAGATGAATAATGGTTTTATCAAGACAGACGAAAAGATAGAAAACTTGACCGAAATGATGATTGATGGATTTGATAAAGTTTATGCTAAACTAACAGCATGAAAATCCTCGTAGCTAGCGATCATGCTGGGTATGAACTCAAGAATAAGATTTTTCTATTTTTGAAAGAAGAAGGTTTTGATGTTGAAGATATGGGAGCGTATTTTTATGATAAGGAAGATGATTATCCAAAAATCATGATTCCCGTCGCCATGAGAGTTGTCTCTGGTTTAGAAGGTCTGGGTTCAGATAATATTCGCGCTATTCTTTTTGGCAGGTCAGGGAATGGAGAGGCCATGATTGCAAATCGTTTTCCTGGCGTGCGCGCGGCTGTCTATCATGGTAAAAATTTGGAAATTGTTCGTCTGTCTAGAAAAGATAATGATTCCAATATTCTTTCTCTTGCCGGAGATTTTATAGATGAAGAAGAAGCCAGACAAGCGGTAAAAATATGGCTCTCAACTCCGTTTGACACAGACCCAAAATATGCCAGGAGAAATGCCATGCTTGATAATATCGAATAATAAATCAAGTAATAGCATATTTAGATAATATGTAACAAAATAGTTGAGATTTATAATATATCAAATTGATAAGTCATGGAAATAATTCCAGCAATTCTACCTAAAGATTTCAAAGAGATAGAAGAAAAAACTTCTATAGTTAAAGAATTGGCGAATATGGTGCAGGTGGATATATGTGATGGAAAATTTACACCATCTGTAACTTGGCCATATAAGAAGCATGATAAAAATTTTGAAGCCCTACTTCATGAAGACAGAGGCATGCCTTTTTGGGAAGATATTGATTATGAATTTGACCTTATGATAAAAGAGCCGACTGAACACGATGTTAGACAATGGCTTTCAGCTGGAGCAGAAAAAATAATCCTTCATGCAGAATCGTCCGATGATCTTTCTCAAGTTTTGTCTATTCTTGATGGGCTTGTAGAGACTGGATTGGCTTTGAATGTTCAGACACCTATTGATATTATAGGCAAATATAAGGATAAAATTTCGTATGTTCAACTTATGGGGATTACAAAAATCGGTTTTCAAGGTCAGAGCTTTGACCCTAGAGTGTTAAATAAGATAAAAGAGGTAAAAGAAAAATATTCATCTTTTCCCATACAAATAGATGGTGGTGTGAGTATGGCTACAGCTGAACAAATGAAATTGGCGGGGGCAGAGATATTGGTTGTTGGTTCGGCTCTTTTTAATTCAAATGATATATCAGCAAATATTGTGGATACCTATAGAAAACTTAAACGCATATAGATGATATAATAGTGGTGTATGTTGCTCACCGATCAAAAAGCTAAATTTCTTTTTGAAAAAGCTCATGCCATAAGGCAGTCCATAATTGACATGCTCATAGAAGCCAAGTCAGGTCATACTGCCGGACCTCTTGATATGGCCGATATATTTTCATATTTATATTTTCACGCATTAAAACATGACCCTAAGAAGCCAGATTGGACATATAGAGATAGATTGGTTCTTTCAAATGGTCATATCTGCCCAGTACTTTATGCTGTCATGGCTCATTCCGGGTATTTTCCTATTTCTGAATTAAAAACATTGAGAAAATTCAAATCTCGTCTACAAGGTCATCCTCAACGCGATTTTTTATCTTCTCTTGAGACTTCTTCAGGTCCTCTTGGCTCTGGTCTTTCGCAAGCGGTTGGCATGGTACTTGCAGAAAGAATAGATTTTGGCAAGACTTCATCAAAGAAATTTGTATGCATGATGAGTGATGGAGAACTTGATGCGGGTAATTCTTGGGAAGCTATTCTTCTTGCTGGAAAAGAGAGGATTCAAAATCTTACAGTTTTTGTAGACCGCAATAATATTCAAATTGACGGTTTTACAGAAGATATTATGCCTTTGAATCCTCTTGCCGATAAATGGCGTTCTTTCAATTGGCATGTCCAAGAAATAGACGGGCACAATTTTCATGCTATTGATGGAGCGTGGACTCAAGCTGTGTCTGTTTTTGATAGGCCATCTGTTATCATCGCTTACACTATTCCTTCAAAAGGCATTCCAGAATTTGAAAGGAAATATGAATGGCATGGTAAACCGCCGACTACGCCACAAGAAATAGAGACTGCCAAGAAAGCAATGCATTCTGTAAGAACAATGGGTGGCAAGGTGTGTGGGGAGCATGAGTAGAAAAGATGTGACTAGAAACAAGAAATAAATATAGAATAAATACTTTAATAATTAATATGATAGTTCAAAATCAAAAACTGAATCCAAAATTATTTGACCAAGATGTTGAACAAATTCCTATACGAAAAGGATTTGGTGAAGGACTTCTCAAAGCTGGAGAGATGGATAAAAGGATAGTGGGGCTTTGCGCTGACCTTACAGAATCAACCCAAATGCATCTCTTTAAGCAGAAATTCCCAGAGCGCTTTGTGGAAATGGGAGTGGCAGAACAAAATATGGCTTCGGTGGCAAGTGGTATGGCTGCCATGGGCAAAATTCCTTTTATTACTTCATATGCCATGTTTTCTCCTGGGAGAAATTGGGAACAAATAAGAACAACTATTTGTTACAACAATCAACCAGTCAAAATTGTCGGTTCTCATGCTGGAGTCTCAGTAGGTCCTGATGGAGGAACACATCAAGCAATAGAAGATATTGCTATTACTAGAGTTATTCCTAGAATGGTGGTTATTTCTCCTTGCGACGCTATAGAAGCTAGGAAAGCCACCCTTGCTATTGCCAAAACCATGTCTCCAACATATATTCGCCTTGCCCGCGAGAAGACTCCAATCATTACGACAGAAGAGACTCCATTTGAAATAGGCAAAGCTCAACTTGTATTTGAGCCAAATCATTCTAAACAAAATGATATGAAATCTGACATAATTGGTGAAAATAGGTCAAATGAGAAAAGAGTAGATGAAGAGAGAGCAGAAATAGGTATTATTGCCACAGGGGCTCTTGTTTATAAAGCTATAAAAGTAGCCAATGCTCTTGAAAAAGAAGGCAAAAAAGTAAAGGTCTTAAATATTTCTACAATAAAACCGCTTGATGAAAATGCTGTCTGGGAACTTGCCCATGAGACGGGAGCAATTGTAACTGTAGAAGAGCATCAAATCATGGGAGGAATGGGGTCTGCTGTAGCAGAATGTTTGGCGAGACATTATCCTGTACCTATTGAATTTATTGGAGTAAAAGATGTATTTGGTCAATCAGGTACTCAAAATGAACTCTTAGAACATTATGGAATGGATGAAAAAGATATAAAAGAAGCGGTCAATAAAGTATTATTACGCAAAAAATAGAAATTTGATAATCTAATTGATTTTATTTAAGAAATATAAAATTCTATAACATAGAGAATAGATTTTTTACACTTTTTACAAATACTCTCAAATATGTCATTCTTATTCAATGATGAAGAAAATCATGTTTTTTCATGATATTTTTTACAGAAATTTGAATTACAATGTCTATTTTTAATCTATCAAAATCCATGTCTCCTGCGGGAGATCAGCCAAAAGCCATTGATTCTCTCGTCAAAGGTCTTGAAAAAGGTTTGCGACATCGGACACTTTTTGGCGTAACTGGCTCTGGAAAGACTTTTACTATGGCAAATGTTATTGCTAAGCATAACAAACCCACTCTTATTATTGCTCACAATAAAACTCTAGCGGCACAACTTGCTCAAGAATATCGTGAATTTTTTCCAGAGAATGCAGTGCATTATTTTGTCTCATACTATGACTATTATCAGCCAGAAGCGTATATGCCGGTGACTGATACATATATTGAAAAAGAGGCAATGATAAATGAAGAAATTGACCGTCTTCGTCATGCTTCCACTCAAGCTTTGCTCACAAGAAAAGATGTCATCATTGTCGCTTCAGTTTCCTGTATTTATGGTCTGGGCAGTCCTATGGAATATGAAAAAGAAAATCTAAAGATTGCAAAGGGTATGACATTGTCTCGAGCAGAACTCATGAGAAAATTCGTGAATATTCATTTTGAAAGAACTAATACCGATTTGAAATCGGGGATGTTCCGAGCTGTTGGAAATATGATAGAAATTATGCCGGTAAATGATAGAACTGTTTTTAGAATTGAATATGAAGGAAGTGTCATAAGTAATATTATTGAACTTGATTCTGTTACTTCTTCTATACGAGCTCATCATGATGTGATTTTTCTTTTTCCAGCGAAGCATTTTATAAGCAATGATGAGCAGTCAAATAGAGCGTTTGAGACTATAAAAGCTGAGCTTGAGGAGAGGTTGAAGGAGCTTGAAAATGGGGGCAAAACGCTTGAAGCAGAGCGACTAAAGAGGAGAGTCAGGTATGATTTGGCTCTCATAAAAGAAGTAGGATATTGCAATGGCATTGAAAATTATTCAAGACATTTTTCTGGAAAAGATATCGGAGAACCGCCTGATACTTTGCTTTCATATTTTCCGCACAAAAAAGACGGTAACCCAGATTTTTTGACTATTATAGACGAATCCCATGTGACTGTGCCTCAATTAAATGCTATGTATGCTGGAGACGCTTCTCGCAAAGAGACTCTAGTGGAATACGGTTTTCGTCTGCCATCAGCAAAAGATAATAGACCTCTCAAGTTTAAAGAATTTGAAAAAAGAATAGGGCAAGTTATTTATACTTCTGCCACTCCTGGTCCTTATGAATATGAAAATAGTCAACAAATAGTAGAACAGGTCATTCGTCCAACAGGACTTGTGGACCCTATTATTGAAATCAAACCTGTTGTCAGTATCAAAGCAGGTGAGGCAGTAACTTCTTCAGGCACGCGTCGCCGTCTGCTGACGGCGCACTCCCTCTCGGCCTCATCGGCCTCCGAGAGACCTTCAGAAGCTACTGCCTCACCTGCTTCACCATTGTATCCAGGGCAAATCTTTGATTTTATAAATGAAGCTGGAAAAGTAATAAAAAAAGGCCAAAGAGCTATTGCTACCACTTTGACAAAAAAGATGGCAGAAGATCTAAGTATTTTTTTGAAAGAGAAAGGAATAAAAGCTGAATATTTACACAGTGATATAAAAACCATAGACCGTATAACCATTCTTACTGATTTTAGAAAAGGCAAATTTGATTGTCTTGTCGGCGTCAATCTTCTACGAGAAGGTCTTGACCTTCCAGAAGTTTCTCTTATTGGCATTCTTGATGCTGATAAAGAAGGGTTTCTTCGTTCTGAAACTTCTCTAATTCAAATCATAGGTCGCGCCGCGCGGAATGTTTTCGGACGAGTGATTCTTTATGCTGATTCTGTGACTGGTTCAATGGATAGGGCAATGAAAGAGACTGACCGTCGTCGCAATATACAGATTGCTTACAATGAGAAACATGACATTACTCCTCAAACTATAATAAAAAAGATTCACGATATTACCGACCAGTTGAGAACAGAACATCAAAAGACTGTTCATAATCTTTTGAAAATAGATGAAGAAATGGCGAGGACAAATCCAAAGAAGCTCATGAAACAGAAGGAAGAAGCTATGGAAGAAGCAGTCAAGATGTTGGATTTTGAAACAGCGGCTATTATACGGGATGAGATAGTGGAATTGAAAAAAATCATGATATAATATTGACATGAAAGAAAAGATTATTATTGCTCTTTCTGACTCGAATCTATCCACCCTCATATCTAACAGACTCTCTTTAGAAAAATATATTACTGTTGTTGTAAATGATGGACAAGAAGTCTTGGAGAAGATAAAAACAGAATTTCCCAATCTAGTTATAGTTGACCTCATTTTACCTAATAAAAGCGGTTATGATATTCTTTTCGAAAAAAGTCTTGACAGGATAATCACTAGAATACCAGTTATTGTTGTTTCCAATTCTGGTATACCCATAGAAATGCGACGGCTTCCCGCTACGACAAGTGTTAAAGATTATGTTATTAAAGCTCACATTGAGCCCGACGAAGTGCTTGTAAAGGTGAATGCTATTCTGGGAAATATCCAAAATATCTCAAACTCAATATCAAAAGATACAGAAAAAAAACAAAGCGGGAAGAAGATTTTATGGGTTGAAGATGATAAATTTTTGAGCTCTATTTTATTTAAGAAATTTGAATCTTATGGTTACAAAGTGTTTGGCGCCAAAGATGGTGACGAAGCTTTTGCTATTTTAAGAAAAGAAATTCCCGATATTATTCTTCTTGACATTTTATTACCTGGCATGAATGGTTTTGATATTCTTCAAAAGATAAAAATGAATAAAGAGACAAATACCATTCCTGTAATCATTCTTTCAAATATGAGTAAACAAAGCGATATGGAAAAAGCTAAATTGCTCGGAGCCAATAAGTTTTTGGTAAAAGTGGCTGTTTCTCCTGACGAAATTATAAAAGAGGTGGAGAACTTGGTAAGATAATGCGCTTCAATGTTCAACATGCCATATTAAAAGTTGTCTGTATCCAGAAAGTATGTTACAATTCGCGCCATTATGTCTTCGAATAATAAAGGTGATGAAGAGAAAATAATCGTCAAAGGCGCTCGGACGCATAATCTCAAAAATATCACCGTAGAGATGCCTCGCAATAAGATAATAGCCATTACTGGTATTTCTGGTTCTGGAAAGTCCTCTCTTGCCTTTGACACTATATTTGCTGAAGGTCAAAGGCGATATGTAGAATCTCTTTCATCATACGCTCGTCAATTCCTGCGTCAGATGCAAAAGCCAGATGTTGATGAGATTATAGGTCTTTCTCCCGCTATTTCTATTGACCAAAAATCAAGGTCAAACAATCCTCGCTCTACTGTGGCTACAACTACAGAAATATACGATTATCTGCGCATTCTCTTTGCTAGATTAGGTAAGCCATATTGTTTTGTCTGCGGACGAGCGATACATCGCATTTCAAAAGAAGAAATTTTGGAGACTATTATAAAACAAGTAACAGATTATAATAAAAAAGGCAAACAATCATTCGATTTGGTAATGGGAGTTAATATATCAGACCAAAAAGTTCGTATTTACGCCCCAATTGTCGTCGGCAGAAAAGGAGAATATTATCAACTTCTTTACGACCTCCTTGGCAAGGGATATGATAGGGTGAAAATTGACGGCAAGGTTATGCGTCTTCGTGAGCAGATTATTCTTGATAAAAATAAAAAGCACGATATTGATGTTCTAGTGGATGAGATTTTCTTAAGCGAATTTAAAAATAATGCAAAAGACCGCAATAAACAGCGCGATAATGCTTGTGAAAGATTGTCAGAGTCGCTTGAAAAAGCCATAGAAGAAGCTCAAGGGCTTATTAAAATAGAGTTTCCAGATGAAGAGAAACTGATGTCGGTGAAATTCATGTGTCCTTATGACGGTTTTTCATATCCAGAAATAGAACCGCGACTTTTTTCTTTCAATTCTCCTTATGGTGCTTGTGAAAGTTGCAATGGACTTGGCACAAAAGAATTTTTTAGTAATGAGACATGTTCTACTTGCAAAGGCGCTCGTCTTCGCAAAGAAGCTTTGCATGTGAAGATTGATGAAAAAAATATTGTCAATGTTACATCTATGTCCATAGAAGAAGCCAAAGATTTTTTCAAAGAGATAAAATTGACTGATATGGAGAAAGATATTGCAAAAGTCATTTTGAAAGAAATAGAATCACGATTGCAGTTTATGATAAATGTCGGTATTGAATATTTAACTCTTGATCGCAGAGCCAATACCCTTTCTGGCGGAGAAGCGCAACGCATTCGTCTTGCTTCACAGCTCGGCTCTGGTCTTGTGGGAGCTTTGTATGTGCTTGATGAACCAACCATCGGTTTGCATCAGAGAGATAATGACCGGCTTATAAAGACTCTTATAGATTTGCGAAACTTAGGAAATACTATTATTGTGGTGGAACATGATGAAGATACTATGTTTTCTTCAGACTATATCGTTGATATCGGTCCTGGAGCGGGAATACATGGAGGTGAAGTGGTTGTGTCTGGCTATCTTGATAAACTTTTAACCGCAAAGAAAAATGATTCAAATTCTCTCACTTTAGCTTATCTTCGTGGAGAAAAGAAAGTTGAGATTCCAAGCTCTCGTCGTGAACCAAAAGGAAAAATTATGATTAGAGGTGGAAATATCTTTAACATTAAAAATATGAATGTGGATGTTTCTCTCGGCTGTTTCAATGTTATCACCGGAGTCTCTGGTTCAGGTAAATCTTCATTGATGTATGAGATTTTATATAAGAATCTTCAAGGTCGTCTTGAAAGAAGACATCGCACAGCTGATATTTTTAATTGCCAGAGTTTTTCTGGAAGCGAATATATTAGTCGCGTCATTCTCATAGACCAAAGTCCAATTGGCCGAACTCCTCGTTCAAATCCTGTAACATATACAGGAGCATGGTCGCATATTCGCGACCTTTTCTCGGCTTCCGCAGAAGCGCGGGCAAGAGGGTGGGGACCTGGTCGATTCTCTTTCAATGTAAGAGGTGGCAGATGCGAAGCTTGTCAGGGAAATGGAGAACTAGCCGTTGAAATGCATTTTCTTCCAACCGTCTATGTGCCGTGCGAGATTTGTGGTGGAAAGAGATTTATGAAAGAGACTCTTGAAATCAAATATAAAGGTAAAAATGTCCATGAAATACTTCGCATGACCGTTGAAGAAGCAATGACTTTTTTTCAAGATATTCCAGCGGTCAGCGACCGTTTGGAAACTCTCAATCAAGTAGGTCTCGGTTATTTGGAGCTTGGTCAATCAGCCACTACTTTATCTGGCGGTGAAGCTCAAAGAGTCAAGATTTCTTCCGAACTTTATAGAGCTCATCTGCAAAAAACTATTTATCTTTTAGATGAACCTACCGTCGGTCTTCATTATGAAGATGTTAAGAAACTTATAGAAATATTAAAGCATCTCGTAGATAAAGGAAACACTGTAGTTGTAATAGAACACAATATGGATATTATAAAATCATCCGATTATATACTAGACATTGGACCAGATGGCGGTTTACGAGGAGGAAAAATAGTTGCTAAAGGGACTCCAGAAAATGTGGCTATGAATGATAAATCATATACAGGGAAATATTTGAAGAGGGTCTTGAATAGAGATAAATAAAAAAGCGTGACAGTCAAGTCTTCACCAGATGCGCGTTTATTAAAATTGATATCATGATAAATATGTTGAGTCAAACAGACAAAATACAGAGAAAAGTCATAAATCTATTTACCAAAGCTAATCTTCCAGATTCTCCTGGGGTATATTTTTTCAAAGATTATAAAGGTGTGATTTTGTATATAGGTCGGGCAACATCTTTATATGACCGTGTGAAGAGTTATTTTAGCGATGATTTGATGCAAACTAGAGGGTTTCTTATTGTTGATATGATTACAAAAGTAAAAATTGTTGATTATAAGAAAACCGATTCTGTTTTAGAAGCTATCATTCTTGAAAACAATCTTATAAAAAAATATCAACCGTATTTTAACACAAAAGAAAAAGATAATAAAAGTTATAATTATATTGTTATAACAGATGAAGATTCACCCCGAGTGATTATCGTTAGAGAAAGAGTTTTGGCTATGACCAATGGCAATCATGATATTTCCAACAAAAAATTTTCCAGAAAATCCATGCGATTTAAAATAAAGGAAAAATTTGGTCCATATCCAAACGCTTCTCTTCTAAAAGAAGCTTTGTGCATAATCCGCAAAATATTTCCATTTCGTGATGCAAAAGCGCTCATACCGTCTCAAGAGAAATTTTATCGCTCCATTGGTCTGTCTCCGAATATCAATTCATTAGAATCAGAAAAGGAATATAAAAAGACCATACAAAACCTCACCTTGTTTTTTCAAGGCAAAAAGTCCAAGTTGATGAATACTCTTGAAAGAGAAATGAAAATATATGCTGTAAGACAAGAATTTGAAAAAGCCGACAAAGTGAAGAAAACTATTTATGCTCTTACGCATATTCAAGATATTGCTCTAATAAAGACAGGACAGGATTCCAGTAAAAGCGAATCTCAAAAAGGATTTCGCATTGAAGCATACGATATCGCTCA
>Ga0209542_10006361_pt1 | contig 23014 bp, 26 predicted proteins | sample RifCSPhighO2_01_FD_184028 | JGI IMG/M metagenome (GOLD analysis project Ga0209542, IMG submission 184028) | Soil microbial communities from Rifle, Colorado - Rifle CSP2_plank highO2_0.1 (SPAdes) (version 2) | ecosystem: Environmental > Terrestrial > Deep subsurface > Rock core/Sediment ... | reverse complement strand
TGCATAACCTCAGATACATATTGCACTCCTTCACGATGAAGGAGCATGCGGATATCCAACATTAATAGGGGCGTCAAAGGTTCTCGGACAGCACAGGAATACGCGATACGGTTCGCGTATATGATCAGCGAAGAGGCGAAGAAGCGGGCGAAGATTATCAGCTTCTGGAAAACGTACGGTCTTGCCGCGACCGAAGAGGCATACGGGGTGAAGAAACGCACGCTGTACTTGTGGCAGTGGAAGCTTCGAGAGAGTGGAGGGAAACTCGAGAGTCTCAACTGTGGCTCCCGCGCTCCCAAGAAGAAACGTCAGCGACGATACGACTGGCGTATCGTGGACGAGCTCGGACGTCTGCGTCTTCTGTACCCGAACCTCGGCGAGAAGAAGCTGTACCCCCTCCTCGTCGAGTTCTGCGCTCAACTCCGTCTTCCGTGTCCAAAACCGGCGACGATCGGTCGCATCATCGCGGACAAGGGCGGCATGCGCACAGCGCCACTCCGGACAACCGGCAAGGGGAAAATACTCTCGTACAAACGCCGGAAAGTCCTGAGGAAGCCCCACGATCTCGCTGCAGAGCACCCGGGGCACGTCGTCGCACTCGACACCGTGGAGCGGTTCGTGCATGGCCTCCGCCGGTACGTCATCACATGCGAAGACATCAACTCTCGTTTCTGTTTCGCCTGGGGCACGGTCTCGCACGCCTCCAAGGCGGCGGAAGAGTTTTTTGGTATGTGGCAGCAGGTGTTCCCATATGCGACCACCTTCGTTCTCACCGACAATGGGAGCGAGTTCAAGAAACTCTTCGCCGAGCGATTGCTGCAGCTCCAGATCACCCACTACCACACCTACCCCAAGACGCCGAAGATGAATGCTCACATCGAGCGCTTCAACCGCACCATCCAGGAGGACTTCGTCGACTACCACAACGTACTCCTCCTCGACCTTCCCCGCTTCAACGAACGTCTCATGGATTGGCTCCTCTTCTACAACACCAAACGGGTCCACCACGCATTCGGCAACCGATTGTCGCCCGTGCAATACCTGATACAGTACGAGAAATTACCAGCGGAGTGCAAAACCACCTGCGGTCATACAGCTTTTTGCGTACTGTGTCGAGACGTAGTAGTCTATGGCGATGTCATTCAAACAACCGTATCTGCCGTCCGATGAGGTTTTAAAAAAGTACGCCGATGTGCTCGTCAATTTTGCGCTCGGCGGCGGGAAGGGAATTAAGAAGGGAGAGGTCGTGCGGGTTTCCGCGTCGGAATCCGCCAAGCCGCTCTATATGGCTGTGTGCAATGCGGTCGTGGACGCAGGCGGGCACGTGCTTGCGCATTACGGACCAGACGATGAGCATGGCGACAAGCGCCGTAATATCAGCGTCTCGCGCTACTTTTACGAGCACGCCACCGACGAACAGATCAAATTCTTCCCCAGGAAATACCTCAAGGGTCTCGTCGACCAGATAGACCATTCTGTCTTCCTGCTCGCCGAGAAAGACCCGCACGCGCTCAAGGGTGTCGACGGCAAAAGAATAATGATGCGCGGGCAGGCACTCAAACCTTTTATGGATTGGCGGCATCAGAAAGAGTGGGCGGGGAAGTTTACGTGGACGATCGCTCTGTACGGTACACCTGCGATGGCCAAAGAAGCGGGCTTGAGCGAAAAGGAATACTGGCAACAAATAATCAAGGCGTGTTTTCTCGATGAGAAAAATCCTATCGCGAAGTGGAAAGCGGTCTACCGCGATATTGAGAAATATCGCAGCCGTCTCAACAAGCTTTCCCCAAGGATAGACAAGCTCCATGCGGTGGGCCCCGACATGGATATCTGGTACACCCTCGGCGAAAAGCGCGCATGGCACGCGGGCTCGGGTCGCAATATCCCCAGCTTCGAGATATTTACCTCGCCCGATTGGCGCGGCACGAATGGCTGGATACGCATCAATCAGCCGCTTTATCGCTACAGCAACAAGATAACCGGCATACAGCTATGGTTCAAAAATGGCCGCGTTGTGAAATCAAAAGCAAAGACCAACGAGAAACTCCTCAAAGAAATGATAGCGACGAAGAATGCCGACAAGATAGGCGAATACTCGCTCACCGACAAGCGGCATTCCCGCATCACGAAATTCATGGCCGAAACCCTTTTTGACGAGAATATCGGCGGCCCCTACGGCAATTCGCACATCGCGCTCGGCATGAGCTACCGCGACACCTACGCGGGCGACGTCTCCAAGCTCACGGATAAGGAAGCAACACGCCTCGGCTTCAACGACTCATCGGTACACACCGACGTCATCTCGACCACCCGCCGCACGGTGACGGCGCATCTCAAGAATGGCAACACAAAGGTAATCTACAAAGATGGAAAATTCGTGCTCTAGCGATATTCTGATGTTCTTGAGAATTTAAGAATAGGTATGGATCGGATATTCGTCGAACATCTGTCGGTGAAGGGCAAGCATGGTGTTTCCGACGACGAGCACTCAAGAGAACAGGAGTTCATTCTCGATATCGCCGTGGAATTCGACACGCGTGCAGCTGGGAAAAGCGACGAGCTCACGGACACCGTAGATTATGGTTTTTTCCGTGAAAGCGCGCAGGAGATCGTATCGGGGAAATCGTTCAGACTGCTTGAAAAGCTTGCCGACACCATAGCTGGAAAAATACTGGCGGATGTCCGTATCCAAACCGTAACAGTTTCTATTCGCAAAACAGAGCTGTATCCCGACTGCACGCCGGGTGTTACGATTATCCGTACGCGATGAAAACCATTTATTTTGTTCGGCATGGGGAGACGGAGGGGAACACCGGAAAACTTTTCCAGGGTGCGGATACCCCGCTTACGCAACGTGGACTTGATCAAGCTCGTACCGTTGCATCGCGTTGCGTAAAGCTACCTATTACGGCTCTCGTGTCGAGCTCTACGAAACGGGCGCTGCAGACAGCAGAGATAATAGGAGAAAAAATGGGGCTATCCGTCGAGTCGGTCGACTTATTTGCAGAAGTCAGGCGGCCGTCGCGTTTGGTAGGGCGCTCAAAAGACGATGCGGAAGCCCGCCAGATGGAAGAAGCATGGCACCGGAGTTGCTGCGGCGACGGACCGAGGGTTGAGGACGGAGAGAACTTTGATGACGGAAAGGCACGTGCGGGCGCTGCGCTCACTTTTTTGGAAAATCATTCTGCCGATAGCCTTCTCGTTGTTACTCATGGATTATTCCTGCGAACACTCTTTGCTCGAGTTGTGTTGGGAGAAAATATGACCGGTTCAGAATTCAAGCGAATTATTTTTACCCTTCAATCTGATAATACAGGCATCTTTGTTTTTACTCATGATGTAACGTATGCAGCCAGTGTTTTGGATGGAGGAAAGGACGTTCATTGGCGTATGCGAGTCTGGAACGACCGTGCGCACTTGGGTTAAATATGAAAACCATCTACTTCGTGCGGCATGGGGAAGCTGAAGTGAATGTCGCACAGACGTTTGGTGCTGAGAATACTGGATTAACTGAACGGGGGCGACAACAGGCGCATACGTTGGCAGAGCGATGTTCAAAGTTGTCGATTGACTGCGTTATCGTAAGCACGATGATGAGAGCTCAGGAAACGGCATCCTTCATTTCGGAGCGCACACACATCCCCCTTGTTTCATCGGAGTTGTTCGAAGAAAGAAAGCGTCCGACTTCGCTTATCGGTAAGCAACGAGATGATCCCCAGGCAACGCGTCTTCACATTCAATGGATCGATAGCTTTTTTATTGAAAATAAAAGGTTTGAAGACGGAGAGAATTTTTTAGATATGAAAGCGCGTGCGGCGAAGGCACTCTCATTTCTGGAGATGCGTTCCGAAGTAAATATTCTCGTCGTTATGCATGGATTTATGCTCCGGACGATCCTTGCGCGTATCATTTTTGGAGAAGCTCTGTTACCACAAGAACTCTATATGGTGATGCGGGCCTTCAATATATCGAATGTGGGCATTACCGTTGCAACACTTGATCCCTCGCAGGAGAGTGAAAGGCCGTATCCGAAAGGCAAATGGAGAATTCTCACGTGGAACGATCTCGCGCATTTAGGGTAGGAGACTGTGTAATGGCTTTCGAGCGCGACCGTCTTCATGACAGACAGGTCGCTTTAGTAAGTCTAATGCGTATTACATCATGTTAATGACTATCGTCGCGATTTTGGTGGTTTTATGGCTGCTTGGTCTTCTTACGTCGTTCACCTTGAATGGCTTCATCCATGTCCTCCTTGTGGTCGCGATTATTGTGGTTCTCGTTCGTGTTATTCGAGGCGAAAGACCTTTCTGATCTCGGATAGAATTGATCTCAAAGCAAGGGCCGTCACTGAGGGCCCTTGCACCATATGTACTCTCTCACTGAGGTACAATACAGTCGATGCTCGAATTTCTAGCAGTGAATCCGTACGTCTTTTTTGGAATAATTCTTCTCGCATCCGTATTATCCACGTCATTTGGCATTGGCGGCTTTGTTCTCATACCTCTCATTGCGGCAGCATATGGAGCGCGTGAAGCTATCGGAATCATTACACTTTATTTTGTTTTTCAGAATATAAACAAGGGCATTGCTTTTAGAAAACACATCGACTGGAGTGTCGCAATCAAGATGACGCTCTGGTCTCTTCCGGGAGCTCTTCTCGGTTCGTTCGCACTTAGTTTTATTCCGATTTCAATACTCAACAAGATACTCGCGATTTTTATACTCATATATCTCGCCAACGACGTTTTCGAATTCGTTCCCAAGAAACATTACAGTGCTGCCCTTATTCCAGTTTTTGGAACGCTATATGGATTTGTTTCAGGATTAACCTCAAGCGGCAATATTATAAAAGGGCCGCTTTTTACGAGTCTCGGTTTGAGCAAGGAAGCGTACAATGGAACGTACGCGGTATCTTCGTTCTTCGTGAACGTCCCGAAGCTCGTTGTCTATTTCGTCACGGGCGTCATCGGAGTCGGCTCATTCACAAGCGCTTTGCCGTTTTTCGCCGTATCGATTCTGGGTACATACATCGGCGTGCATCTTCTGCATCGCGTGAAGGAGGATGTTTTTTACTATTTTCTTACCTTCGCCTTTGCTGCGTCCGCAATTGCACTGCTTTTCGCGTAAGGTATACTTTTCTCTAATGCAACATCTTGTCGAGACGCAGCAGTTCGATAGGGAATCTCTCCAGAAGTTATTCGCACTCACGACCAAGCTCGAGGGAGTTCGCAACGATTCTCTCCATGGGAAGATCATGGCTTCGCTTTTTTACGAGCCGTCAACGCGTACGAGGCTGTCATTTGAGTCAGCGATGCTTCGCCTCGGGGGAGGAGTACTGACCATGGAAAACGGCAAAGAATCGTCTTCACAGTCAAAAGGCGAGACGCTCGAGGATTCGATAAAAGTGGTCAGCCAGTATGCGGATATCATCGTCATGCGTCATGCAGAGGTGGGTTCGGCGGCGCGCGCTGCAACCGTGTCACCGATTCCCGTTATCAACGCTGGCGATGGCAATATGGGTCAGCACCCCACCCAAGCATTGCTTGATCTGTACACGATCCAGCGCGAGCTGGGGCGCGAAGACGACATACATGTCGCGGTTGTAGGCAATCTCAAGTATTATCGCTCGCCTCGATCTCTCGCGTATCTCCTCAGCAAGTACAAGGACATTCGAGTCACCTTTATCTCCTCGCCTGAATTGCGGATGGAGGACGACGTCAAAGATCATTTAAAAGAGAATGGGGTCAAATTCATCGAAACGGAAGACATGACGGAGGGCATCAAAGATGCCGATGTCGTCTACCAAACGCGTATTGCGAAAGAGTGGATAAAAAATGATGCAGAATACGAAAAACAGCGCGGCCGTTACATCATCACGCGCGCTGTCGCAGATGCCATGAAAAAGGGCGCGATCATTATTCACCCGCTCCCACGCGTGGGAGAAATCGAGGCGGAGGTTGATGGTTCACCGCATGCCGTATATTTCAAACAAGTCGGGTACGGACTGCTTGTGCGTATGGCGCTTCTGGAGACGATGCTGAATGGACGCAAGATCTAGAGCCTTTTCTCGAGTCTTCGGACAACGACAATCCCGATCCACACGAAAATCCCACCGACGATGAGACCCCCGATGACGTCGCTCACGTAGTGGACTCCCAGATACAGGCGGCTGAATGCGATTGCGGCGATGAGGGTAGCAAGGACAATCGTTGCGAGAATCCGCCAAAGTCGAGGGGGAACGTTCTTCCACAGCAAATAGATACAAAATCCGTAGAACGCCGCCGCAAGCGCGGCGTGTGCGCTCGGGAACGAAAATCCAGTTTCGGCATAGGCGCGGTAGAAGACATCCGGTCGTGCCCGCTGCACGAGCTCTTTCAATACCAACGTTGTACCACCTGCACCGATAACGGAGATCACAAGACCGGCGGCCCATGAGAGCTTACGACGCAGGGCAAACGCAAGACCGAGGCACACCATAAGTCCGCACACGACAAGTGTGCTCCCAAGTTCGCTTATGCCGATGAAAATGTTGGTAGTCTGGAGATCGCGATGTGCATAGAGCATATCGAGAATGCGCATGTCGAACGATGCAATGAGGGAGATCATAGAATGAGCAGAAGGTGGGGAACGAAAATGATGAGACCGATTACCGTGGCAGTGATACCAATGAGGCCCGAGGCGGCCGAACCGAGGTCTTTTACCTTTCCGATTTTCGGATGCTCTGACGGGGTGACATGGTCACACAGCTCCTCGATCGCCGTATTGAGGGCTTCGATTGCGAGCACGGCACCGATCACCAGAAGAACGACTAGGAATTCTATTTTTGATATCTGAAAGACCCATGATGCAACGATTGTGAGGCTGCCGAACAGTATCTGGAGTTTGAAACTGAGTTCCTCGCGCCACATCATTACGACGGCACGCCACGAGGGCCGGATGTTTTGCAACTTCTTCTTGAACGACATAGGGGTAGTATACCCCAGCATTTCCTAGATGTTCCGCTTAGAATCCGGCAAGAGAAACTGCGAGATACAACACGCCGATGCCGAGCGCGGTCATGACAGTCGTCCAGAGCGTTGGGTGACGGTGATGGCTTTCGGGAAGAAGATCGGAGGCGCCGAGATAGATAAAGAAACCACAGAATGATGCGAGAATTATCGCGAGTGTGGATTCCGGTACCACGAAAAACAGCGTCGAGATAATACCGAGCACGGGAGCTACCGCGTCTGCAAGAAGCCATTTGAATGCCTGCGTGCGTGTCCCGCCGTTCTTCAAGATGAGGTTGACTGTGTTGATGCCGTCGGAAAAATCGTGCGTAAGCACCGCTGCGGCGACGATGGCGCCGACGGCCGTGGAGACTTGGAATGCAAAACCTATCGCAACGCCATCAAGAAAACTGTGCAATGAAAGAGTGCCCGCACCGAGTGAACCTCGCTCACCGTGCCCTTCTTCGTCGGCGTGGGCGTGCAGCAGGACTACACGATCGAGAAAAAGATAGATGAGAAATGCGAACGCGACGATGGAGGTGATCATTGAGGTCTCGAAATATTTGCTGCCGAGTTCTATTGCTTCAGGGAGAAGGTCGAAGAAGGCGACACCAATGACCGCGCCTGCGCTGAAGCCGAGGACAAGATGCAAACTATCTTTAAAGCGGAGCGCAAACAAGCCGCCAAGGAGCGTTGCAAAAAATGTTGCGACTGCTATTGCGGCTAGCATGCCGGCAACTATACAGGTTTCTCGCACAATTGACTACTGACGTTTCTCATTGTAATATAATATTTTATGGCGGAATTCGCTATTCTTGTCCAGAACATCCAAAAATCATTCGGCTCTGTGCCGGCACTTCGGGGAGTGGACCTTTCTGTAGAGAAAGGCACGATCCTCGGCCTTTTAGGCCCCAATGGCGCGGGAAAGACCACCCTCGTGCGCATATTGACCACATTGCTCCAATCGAATTCGGGCAGGGCGTTTGTGGAAGGATACGACGTTGTGCGCGATGCGGGGCTCGTGAGGCAGCTCATCGGCCTTGCGGGCCAGTATGCCGCGGTAGATGAAAACCTGACCGGACGGGAGAATTTGATAATGGTTGGCAAGTTGTACCATCATTCAATGCGGGAGGCGGCTGCGCGGGCCGCAGAACTTCTCGAACAATTCGGACTTACCGACGCCGCCGATCGCACGCTCAAGACCTATTCCGGCGGCATGCGCCGCCGCCTCGACCTTGCCGCCTCACTTGTCAATAAACCACCCGTCCTTTTTCTCGACGAGCCGACGACGGGCCTCGATCCGGGCAGTCGCCTTGCACTCTGGAAGATAATTCGCGATCTGGTGAGCGACGGCACGACCGTCCTTCTCACGACACAATATATGGAAGAGGCGGATCATCTTGCCGGAACCATCGTCGTCATAGACAAGGGAAGGATCGTGGCGCAAGGCACTCCGGCAGAACTCAAGTCAAAGGTTGGTGGCGATGTCCTGGAGATACACCTCGCCGATGTCTTGCGCACGAACGAGGCTGCGAAGATACTTCGTTCGCTCACAGATGCAACACCCGAGACGGATACCGAGCTTGGGCTCATTCGATTGCCCGTTTCGGACGGTACGGGAATATTGCCGAAGGCGATACGCGCCCTCGATATCTCGCACATCGATGTCGGGGATCTCGTGCTTCGACGTCCGACATTGGACGAAGCGTTTTTGAAATTAACCGGCCATCGCGCCGAAATGATGTGATATGCCCGGCAGGACAATTTCGAATCGCCTTGTATGAATATTCATCAACATATGAAAGAAAAACTGATCAATGAATTTTGCAAAACGTTCGCGGTCGAAGCTGCGGCAGGAATTATTCGAAATTGTACTAGCCGGGTATGAACGAACAACTGAAACGTTGGAATCCGTGGTGGACGCTCACCGACCTTCTCACGATGGTCGAACGCAATCTGACCCGTTATCGCCGCGTGCCGCAACTTCTCATCTTCTCGACCATTCAGCCTGTCATGTTCCTTCTGCTCTTTACCTATGTATTCGGTGGCGCTATTCGCACTGCCGGCGGCTCGTATATCAATTATCTTTTACCCGGCATTCTTGCACAAAGTGCGGTATTCGGCGCGATCCAAACGGGCGTCGGACTTTCCGAGGATCTCACCAAAGGCATCATCGATCGCTTCAAAAGTTTACCGATGGCACGCAGCGCGGTACTACTGGGCCGCACGGTCGCAGATATGATGCGCAATATTTTCGTTATTATTCTGATGTTTGCCGTCGGATACGGGATCGGTTTCCGACTCGGAGGGACGTGGTCGGACGCTCTAGCCGCCTTCGCGATCCTGCTCCTCTTCGGATTCGCATTCTCGTGGGTCTCGGCTTCCATCGGAATGCTTGTCAAGAACACGGAAACCGCCCAAGTGGCAGGTTTTATCTGGGTGTTTCCACTGGTTTTTGCAAGTGCCGTCTTCGTTCCCGTGGAATCAATGCCGGACTGGCTGCAGGCATTTGCGAAAGTGAACCCGGTGACCGTGACCGTGAACGCCGTGCGCGCACTTCTTCTCGACAATGCCACTGATATCGATCGTGCGCGCTATTGCGCCGAAGCCATTGGCTGGATCGTAGTGATTCTCATCGTATTTATGCCCTTGGCAATTTGGTTATATCGCAAGAGTGAATAAGTCTTAGACGCGTCGTATTTCTCCACAGAGGCCTCTCCCACAGCTCGTAGCTGTAAGGTACACTTCCGTAATGCCGAAAGATGCAGGAGACCCCGCAAATCCATGGATCCTCAATAGGATGATCGCATTGTCCGAGCGTATGCTCGAATCCGACAAAAGCGCTAATATTTTGATCACGATACTCATTCTACTCTCCCTCATCCCGGCTTTTGGTATCGGAATACTGACGAATCGTGCCATCGCTCCTGTGGATACGTCGCAGTCGAGTACGGGCAACTAACCCCTGCTCACGTTTTGATAGGGATTTGCTATCATGAACCGACCATGAGTCCCGTTAGAAATCGCGGACGCGCAAGCGAGAGATATGATACGATGGTTGGAATTATGAGCTATAACCGAATAGGATATGGAATGATAGTCCGCGTCCTATTTCTAACGGGATGAGCGAGAATGATATCCGTGCGGAGAGACTGAAAAAACTTGAGATTCTGAAAGCGGCCGGGATGGAGGTGTATCCGGCTCACACAGATCGCGATACGACGATCGCGGATTTTGTCGCGAAATTTGAGGAATTTGAGCAGAGCGCCCGGCAAGCTTCGCTTGCCGGGCGCATCCTCTCTTTGCGCGGGCAGGGCGGGATAATGTTTGCCGACATATTCGACGGAACCGCGAAGGTCCAGCTCGTTATACAGAAAGAAGAACTTGACGAAAAAATTTTCGAACTGTTCGGAAGTGCCGTCGACATGGGAGATTTTATTGAGGCGACGGGCGTTGCGTACAAGACGAAGCGTGGAGAGAAATCGCTCAAGATCTCAAGTTGGAAAATGCTTTCAAAATCGCTCTTGCCTATCCCAAGCACGTGGTTTGGTATCAAGGACGAAGAATTGAAATTGCGACAGCGATATCTTGATATTCTTTTGAACGAAGACGTGCGCAAGATGTTTGAGCGTCGCGCGAAGTTCTGGCAGTCAGCGAGAGAATTTTATCTCGCACGCGGATTCCTCGAAGTCGAAACGCCGGCGCTTGAAACGACGCCGGGCGGCGCCGACGCCCGCCCTTTCAAGACGCACCATAACGCGCTCGATATCGACGTGTATCTGCGCATTTCATGCGGCGAACTCTGGCAAAAAGAGTTGCTCATTGCCGGATTTCCAAAAGTTTTTGAGATCGGCCGCATCTTCCGCAACGAAGGCCAGTCGCGCGAGCATTTGCAGGATTACACGCAGCTTGAATCATATGAGGCCTATGCCGATGCTTCATCCGGCATGAAATTTGTGCAGGAACTGTATCGCCATATCGCCAAGGAAACGTATGGTCAGTACTCGTTCAAAATAGGAGAGCATGAGGTTGATCTGGCCGACGACTGGCCGACGATCGACTTCAGCACGGTTATCAAGAAAGAATTCGGCATTGATCCTATCTCGTGCAGCGAAAAAGAGGCCATTCAAACTGCGAAGGACGCGGGGGTGACATTCGGGGACTCGCCCAATAAGGCACGTGCGGTGGATCATCTGTGGAAGCAGCTCAGAAAATCCATCGCTGGCCCTGCATTTCTCGTCGGAGTTCCGGTCTTTTTGGAACCACTGGCAAAACGTTCGTCCGCAAATCCGGATGTCGTTGAACGTATACAGATTATTCTCGCGGGAAGCGAGGTAGGGAAAGGATACAGCGAACTCAATGACCCCCAAGACCAGCGCGCACGATTCGAAGAGCAGCAAAAATTGCGCGATGCGGGCGACGATGAGGCGCAACGGCTCGATGAAGATTACATCCGCGCGATGGAGTACGGCATGCCACCGGCCTTCGGCTTCGGCGTCTCCGAGCGTCTCTTTTCATTTCTCGAGAACCGCCCTGCTCACGAAGCGCAATTGTTCCCGCTCTTGCGTCCGCGAAATTAAGAGTTATCCTTTAAACATACTAACCAAAAGTACAATTATGATTGAATCTTTCCAAAACTCACGCGATTCGGAAGAACCGTTGAATTATGGACAAATGAAGGAGGAAACTTTTGGGGCAGATCGCGTCATTAACGCAGACGAAGTGGAAAGACGAGGCAGAGATATAACGGACAGAGTAGTGGGACAGGCCTTAAAGCGCGGTCATTTTTCTGAACTTCTTATAGGAGAAAAACACATCGTAGCGCTCGTACGACATAATGACATAGTCCAGGCATCCGATATAACCGGTGATCAGGAGCGCGAAGAATTCTATGCAGACATGAACAGTGACGAGAAAGATGGGGTATTGACAGATAGCTCCAACTACAGAGTATTCCTTCTTTCTGATGAAGATTACGCTGCCTGCTCCTCACTCCAGCAATAGGCCAATCCTCGGCTATGAAAACAGTGGTGTTTGGAGGCGACTGCTTTGGTGCACAGAAATATGGACACGCCGTGTCCATATTTACTCAAGTTTGGATGCTTCCCGCGCAAGGTTTGGGCTTGAGATAATATCCTTAATAATTCGTTTCTGCCTAGCCGAGCTTCCAAGGACGTCTGCTAGGAGTTCCTGACTCAGTATTGAGGGAAAATTCTTTACCCCGCTATAGTCCAGGTAGCTACTCCAGCGATACTGCGCGAGAAATTTCAATGCCTTGTCGATGTTGCGCACCTTCCCAGCTCGCCACTGCGGGAATGCCATATCAAGCGGGTTGAGGTGAATATAGAACGGGATGTGGAGAAAATGCGCATCACGCTGCAACAGTATTCTTTTGAACGTACCTTGCCACAATACTCCGGAGCGTTTGTATTTTTCGTTGAAATATTTCGCATATCCCATGTTGAGCTTACGCATGAACATTGAAATCCCGCCTTCTTCTATTTCAGACGCAAGGATATGATAATGATTTGGCATCAAGCAAAAAGCATATATATCTACAAGCGGTACTCTTACATGAGGAGATTTGAATTCGCGAAAGCGATGATTCGCGTCGACATCGTTCAGATCATTGAAAGCATACAAGTCATGTATAAAACGCACACGATCGGCATCGTTGAGAACAACATTGCGTTTCTCAACGCCACGGTTTAAGAGGTGATAGATCTCCATCTCTGTATTCTAAAATATGGACACGGCGTGTCCATATTTTGATGTGAATAGTTTTGCTACAATAACAATTATGAGAGCAGCAATCTTCGGAGGCGGTTGTTTCTGGTGCACGGAAGCTGTTTTTCAAATGTTGAGGGGTGTCAGCAAGGTCGAATCGGGGTACGCGGGTGGCGAGAAAGAAAATCCATCGTATGAGGCAGTGAGCTCAGGCAACACGGGTCATGCGGAAGTTATTCGCGTGACGTACGACCCCGCAATAATTAGTTACGAAGACTTGCTCACCGTCTTTTTCGGCTCACATGATCCGACGACGCCGAATCGGCAGGGCGCGGATGTGGGGGAGCAATATCGGTCGGTCATTTTGTATGAGTCCAAAGCAGACAAAGCAATCGCAGAAAAGATGGTAAAGGAAGTGCAAGAGTCGTTGCATGACGGTACCCGCATCGTCACTGAAGTTATCCCGCTCGCCACGTTCTACGTGGCTGAGTCATATCATCAGAATTACTACAAGGCCAACACGAGCGCCCCATATTGCCAACTCATCATCGAGCCCAAGATCGAGAAAGTCCGCAAGCGGTTCGCGGAGTTGGTAAAGTAATGCGTTAACTACCGCGCGTGCTCGAGTTTTGAAATGCGCCGATCGTGATTGATGAGTGTAAGAGAATCTTTATCTATAGCTTTTCCGTGGGCTTTCAGGTCAGCTTTGATTTCTGCAACTTCAGTTTTCAAGTCTTTTACATCATACCGTACGGAACGGACGTCGTCCTGAACATGGCCGAGAGCAAGATTAACTTCCTCGAATCGGCTATCCAATTCCTCTCTTAAATCAGAGAAACCGTTTTCCATCAAGGTCGCCAGTTTTTCAATTGTGTCGATTTTCTTACCTTTTGCCATAGGGATTCTAGTGTACCATACACGTGTGAACCGAATTGAATTCGAGGCGCTTGTGGAAAAGTGTTTTGAACAACTCCCACAATGGAAACGAGATAGGGTCAAGAATGTCGCTCTAATTGTAGAGAACGAGCCGTCGGAGGAAGATAGAAAGGCAGAGGGGCTAGGGAGTGACGAAACACTGCTCGGGCTCTACAAAGGCATCCCGCTTTCCGCGCGAGGGGAGATGTATGGTGTGGGGATGACGATGCCCGATACCATCACTCTCTACCAGATTCCCATTGAGGAAGCCGCTGAAGAGGATGGTTTACCCGTTGCGCAAGTGGTAACGGAGACTATTTGGCACGAATTCGCCCACCATTTCGGTATGGATGAACATGAAGTGCGTGAGCGAGAACAGGGTCGTGCGAAAGAGTGATATGCTCTTGGTGCGGTGCGTATAAGTCGCCCTCTTTCCCCTTATGATATAGTTTTCCGATATGGCGAAACTCTCGGAAATTCTGAAAGAGCGTGGGTATGTGTACCAACACTCGTCGGAGAAGCTCGCGGAAATAACAGACGGCAAGAAGCGAACGCTCTATCTGGGCATTGACCCTTCGGCTGATTCGCTCCAAGTAGGCCAGTTGCAGGCTTTCCTCATACTGCGTCGGTTTATTGAAGATGGGCATAAGGTCATTCTTCTCGTCGGTGGCGGTACGGGAATGATAGGAGATCCGGGTGGTCGAAGCGACGAGCGCAATCTTTTGGATGCGGAAACGGTGGAGCGCAATGCGGAAGCTATTTCAAGCCAAGTAAAACAACTTTTGGGTGATGCGGATTTTACGCTCGCCAATAATGCGCAGTGGCTGGAGAAGCTCTCGATGATCGAATTCCTGCGCGATGTCGGAAAGCATTTTTCAGTGAACGCAATGTTGCAGCGCGATTTTGTAAAAGAGCGCGTCAAGAATGTAGAAGAAGGTATTTCGTACACCGAATTTTCCTACGCGCTTTTGCAGGCATACGATTTTCTCCATCTGCATCAGGAATACGGGGCTGACCTGCAAGTGGGCGGCTCGGATCAGTGGGGCAACATCGTCTCCGGCGTTGATTTCATCCGCCGCAAGACAGGCGATGCGGTCTACGCATTCACGTGGCCACTTCTTGTTAATAAGGCGACTGGCAAAAAATTCGGCAAAAGTGAGCAGGGAACCGTCTGGCTTGATCCGGCAAAAACCACCCCGTTCCAGTTCTACCAGTTCTGGCTCAATGTCGAAGATGAGACAGTGGAGGAATATCTTCTCAAGATGACGATGCTTTCTGGAGTGGAGATTGAAGCCGCGATGGAAATGCAGAAGCGTGATCCGAAAGAACGAGGCGCGCAGCAACTTCTCGCACGAGAAGTAACAACACTCGTGCACGGAGAAGAAGTAGCGACAGTCGCGGAAAAAGTTTCCGGCGTTCTCTTCGGCGATATGGGCCTCACGCAACTTGAAGAAAGCGAACTTTCGATCTTGCGCAGTACCGCACCTTCACACGAAGTTCAAGTCGACTCAGCTGTCGTTGATGTGCTTGTCAGCACCAAGCTCGCAAGCTCAAAGAGAGAAGCCCGTCAATTTCTCAAGGATAAAGCAGTGATCTTGAACAACGAGGTTATCAAAGACGAGAAGCGAAAGCTTGAGGCTTCGGATTTTCATAACGGAATCGCACTTTTGAAGCGCGGCCGGCGCAACGTGTGCGTTCTCACGTTGTCCACCTAGCTTGACTTGCATAAATTAATAAGGTGCAGTACAATTATAGAGTGTGCGTAGATGTGGCGTTAAAGTAACGTACACGGTGTTCCCGAAACTCGACTTCGTTCAGAAGTCTCTCAATGAGGAGGATCACTTGACGACTAATACGGGTCAAGAAACGCAAACCACAAGAAGGTTCTCAAGGTGCGGAAACTGCCGTGATCCCGTTGGTGACAACGCAGTTCATGGTGCCGACGGAACCACCCTCTACTGCGGCACCGTGTGCCGCAATATCCAGGAGAACAACAGCCTCCCTGGCTGCGCTTGGGCCCGAAGAATTTGAGGGCCCAGAAGACTCCTGAATAAGAAATAGCTCTTTAACCTCCACGTGTCCGCATCGTTCTCCCGTATTTATTGGCCAAGGAGACATGATGCGGACACGCTTTTTTATATTGATGCAATCCTGTAAAGTACCTTGGTGAGTAGTTTCAAACTCAAATCCGAATACAAGCCCGCCGGCGATCAGCCGAAGGCTATTTCAGCGCTGGTGAAAGGACTTGAGGCGGGGACTCGAGACCAGACACTGCTCGGTGTTACGGGCTCGGGGAAAACGTTTACGGTCGCCAATGTTATCGCGCAGGTACAACGGCCGACGCTCGTCATCGCGCACAACAAAACGCTCGCGGCGCAGCTTGCGGCGGAGTACCGGGAATTCTTTCCCGATGCCGCCGTCCACTATTTCGTTTCCTACTACGACTACTACCAGCCGGAGGCCTACATGCCGATCAGTGACACGTATATCGAGAAGGAGGCGCAGATCAACGAAGACATCGAGCGACTGCGACATGCGGCCACACAGGCGCTTCTGACGCGCAAAGACGTCATCGTCGTTGCGTCCGTCTCGTGTATTTACGGATTGGGAAGCCCCATCGAGTACCAGAAAGTAAATTTGAAAATTGCAAAAGGCGAGCAGATGACTCGTGCGACACTCATGCGCAAACTCGTCTCTATTTATTTTGAACGCACAACGGGCGACCTCTCGCCCGGCACCTTCCGCGCGCTTGGTGCGAGTGTGGAAATAATGCCCGCAAGCGAGCGTGTCATCTACCGTGTCGATCTGACCGGCGGTAAAATCGCGAAGATCGAGGAGATAGATGCGATGACACGCAAAATTGACGCAAAGCACGATGCGCTTTTCATTTTCCCTGCACGGCAGTATGTAACGCCCAAGGATGTGCAGGATGCCGCGCTTGCTGACATGGAGATTGAATTGGCAGAGCAGCTCAAAAAGTTCAACGCAGCAGGAAAAATTCTCGAAGCCGAACGTCTCAAGCGTCGCACACGACAGGATATCTCGATGATACGTGAGTTCGGATTTTGCAACGGTATCGAGAATTACTCGCGGCATTTTGACCGCAGGCAATCGGGTGAGCCGCCCTACACCTTGATCGATTACTTTCACGCCTGTGCAAAGTTATTTCCGGACCCCCTTAGAGGCGTCGCCTCTAAGGGGGTAGGCTTTCTGACGGTCATCGATGAATCGCACGTCACGGTCCCGCAAATCGGAGGAATGTACGCGGGTGATAGGGCCCGCAAAGACACTTTGGTGGAGCATGGATTTCGCCTTCCGAGCGCGGTAGACAATCGCCCGCTCAAATTCGATGAATTTCGAGAACGAGTCGGGCAGACACTCTATACTTCTGCGACACCCGGTAAATTCGAACTGGAGCGAAGCGGCGAGCCTGTGTCCCAAGTCATTCGCCCGACTGGGCTTGTGGACCCGGAAATCATCGTCCGCCCTATCGTCAGCGGAACACCAAGGACGGTCCTTGGTAATTACCAAGGACCGTCCTTGGTAGATTACTCCGGGCAGGTCAAAGATTTCATTACCGAAGTGGAGGTAGTGACGAAGCGAGGTGCGCGCTCGATGGTGACCGTGCTTACCAAGAAAATGGCGGAAGACCTCACAACGTTCCTTATAGAAAAGCACATCAAAGCACGCTACGTACACAGCGACGTCCTGACCATCGAGCGCATCGAGATACTGCGAGATTTCCGTAAAGGAGTATTCGACGTGCTTGTCGGCGTCAACTTGCTGCGTGAAGGACTCGACTTGCCCGAAGTTGAGCTCGTTGGCATTCTCGATGCCGACAAAGAAGGTTTTTTGCGCAGCGAAACATCGCTCATCCAGACCATCGGCCGCGCGGCACGCAACGTGCTCGGTCGGGTCGTTCTATACGCAGACAATATGACGGGCTCGATGGAGCGCGCGATAGGCGAGACCAGTCGACGGCGCGCGATACAGATTGCGTACAACAAACAACACAACATAACCCCGCAGACGATCGTAAAACGCATCCACGACATCGTGGGAGATATCGAACGGACGCGTAAGCGGGCAATTACCGAACTCGCCAAGTTGGACACCAATGCGTTCAAGGGAGACAAAGCAAAGCTGATAAAGGAAAAGCGCCGGCAAATGCACGATGCTGCCGACCGGCTTGATTTCGAGACAGCGGCGCTGATTCGTGATGAAATACATACGTTAGAAAAGGCAAAAGTTAAAAGTTAAAAGTCATGAAAATACAAGAGAACGTACCATTGGGACCTCTAACAACCTTCAAGATCGGAGGCTCTGCGCGATATTTTGTAGAGGTGAAGACGCAGGAAGACGTGCAAGAGGCTATTCGCTGGGCTCATAAAAGCCATGTCAAATTTATGATCTTTTCCGGCGGGAGCAACATCCTTGTGCCGGATGCGGGCATTGATAAGTTGGTCATTCAGATAGCGAGCCGCCGCTTTGATTTCGAGGACAACGAGCTGGATGCAAGTGCGGGATGCAACCTCATGACGCTGATACAGGCGGCATCGGAGAAGAGTTTGGGCGGCTGGGAAAAACTAGCGGGAATCCCCGGTAGTATCGGCGGCGCGGTGCGCGGCAATGCGGGTGCTTTTGGTTCCGAGATAAAAGATTTCATCACTAAAGTAAAAGCTATCAATCTTGATAGCGGCGAGATACGCATGTTCTCAAATGTTGAATGTGCATTTGAATACCGCAACAGTTTTTTTAAGCGTCAACCCGAGTGGTTCGTGACCCGTGCGTGGATCAGATTGAAGGCAACGGATGCCGTGAAGAGCACGCAACTCATCGAAGAAACGGTCGCAGAGCGCGAGAAGCGGCATTTGCAGAATGTGAAAGCCGCAGGCTCGTTCTTTATGAACCCTGTCGCACCGCAACATATTATTGAAATGTTCGAGAAAGAGAAAGCAGTGAAATCACGCGAAGGCCGCGTGCCGGCAGGCTGGCTCATCGAGAAGGCGGGCATGAAGGGAGCCAAAGTCGGCGGCGCGCAGGCCAGCATGCAGCATCCGAATTACATCGTGAACGCCTCTGGCGCCACATCGGAAGACGTGAACGCGCTCGCAGCGCAAATAAAAAAAGCGGTGCAAGAGCAGTTTGGCATCACACTTGAGGAAGAGGCAGCAGTGCTTTAGTTTATTGTAACTTCCCTCCAGCTAGAATGCGTTTCTGCTGCAACAGTGCAGCAATCAATCGTTCTGCCGTCTGAGAATTAACTCCCAGATGCTGGAGCTTCAAAACATGCAGATTGAATATATACTCTTCTACTGGAGCACCACTTTTCGCTAGATCAACATCCGTGCTAATTTCTGGTCCTTGGCCTACCGTATCGGTCATTTCGTTTAAAACTCCTTCCAGAATTTGCTTATCGGCATTGCTTTTGCGGCCCATTTCCACTACAGCTTGTTTTTTCAATTTATCTATCTGCGAATTGATGTCTTCGGGTCCTTGAAAATCATCAATTCGGCTCATTCATTAACTATATCAAGTAAATATCAGTGTGATATAGTGTTCCGTACCAACCCCTAGCGCAAAGCGGGGGTCGGAACTATTTATGTCTGAATCAAAAAACACCGAAGGAGCAGGTAAAATCGTCATAAAGGGCGCGCGGACACATAACTTGAAAAATATTTCAGTTGAGATCCCGCGCAATAAAATGGTCGTATTTACGGGGCTTTCGGGCTCGGGGAAGTCGTCGCTTGCGTTTGACACGATATTTGCCGAGGGCCAACGCAAGTATGTAGAATCGCTTTCGGCGTATGCGCGGCAATTCTTGCGGCAGATGCAGAAGCCCGATGTTGATGAGATAACGGGACTTTCGCCCGCTATCTCCATCGACCAAAAGAGCCGCTCCAACAATCCACGCTCTACTGTTGCAACGATTACGGAAATATACGACTACCTGCGCGTCCTGTACGCGCGTATTGGCCATCCACACTGCCCCACCTGCGGCCGGGAAGTACGCAAACAATCGAACGAAGAGATATTGGAATCGGTGATAAATATTGTTGAAGCAGCTCGAAAAAGCAAGTCCGTGTCAAGGACGGTCCTTGACACAAAACTAACCAAGGGAGTCTCGAAAGCGAAAATCAGGATATCCTCTCCGGTGGTAGTTGGAAGGAAAGGGGAGTATTACCAACTTCTCTACGACATGCTTAATAAAGGATTCGAGAAAGTTGTCGTGGATGGGAAGGACAAGTCCCTACGCGAGCGCATTGAGCTCGAGAAACATCACAAGCATGACATTGATGTCATTGTGGACGAGATATTCGTCTCGGAATTCGCCGATGACGCGAAGGCGGCGCGCGAGCGGGCGAGCGAGGCCATCGAGCGCGCATTGCATGAGTCGGGCGGCTTAGTGAAGATAACAGACGCTTCAGGCGAGAGTCGGATAGTTTCCGCGAAGTTCATGTGCCCGTACGATGGCTTTTCATTTCCCGAGATCGAGCCGCGACTTTTCTCGTTCAACTCCCCGTATGGCGCGTGCCCAGAGTGCAAGGGTCTTGGCACCAAGTATTTCTTCGGGGACGAAGCGTGCGATATCTGTCGTGGCGCACGGCTTCGACCGGAGTCACTCAACGTCTTCCTTGGCAAGGTAAGGGGCGAAGAGGGTGCGGGGCCGGTCACCGGAACGGATATCGTTCACCTCTCCTCGCTTTCCATTCAGGATGCACAGAATTTCTTTGCCAATCTCAAACTCTCGAAAAAAGAGCAAGACATCTCACGCGTGGTCATCAAAGAGATAACCAACCGCCTGCAGTTCATGCTCAACGTCGGCATCGAGTACCTGACGCTCGATAGAAAGGCCAACACGCTCTCGGGCGGCGAAGCGCAGCGCATCCGGCTCGCCTCGCAGCTCGGAAGCGGCCTCGTGGGCGCGCTCTACGTACTCGACGAACCGACCATCGGCCTGCATCAGCGCGATAATGACAAATTGATAACGACCCTCAAGCGTTTGCGCGATCTCGGCAACACCGTCTTGGTCGTCGAACACGATGAAGACACGATATTCGCGTCGGACTACATAGTGGACCTCGGGCCCGGCGCGGGCGTGCATGGGGGAGAAATAGTCGCTTCGGGCTGGCTTGATGAACTTCTCACGGCAAAAGAGAATGTGTCAGAGTCTAGAACTCTTGCATACTTGCGAGAGGAGACATCCATTGCAATGCCCGAAAAACGGCGCACAGCTGATAGGGGAAAGATAAAAATACGCGGGGCGGGCAAGTTCAATATCGAGAACCTGAACATCGATGTACCGCTTGCGAAGTTTGTTGTTGTTTCGGGCGTTTCCGGCTCGGGGAAATCCACTTTTCTTTACGAGATTCTTCATCGCAACTTGCAGGCACGCTTCGACAAGCGCTATCGGACGGCAAAAATTTACAACGCAAAAGAATTCACAGGTACCGAGTATCTCGGACGGGCGATATTGATAGACCAATCTCCGATAGGCCGCACACCGCGCTCCAATCCCGCGACCTACACGGGAGCGTGGACGCATATCCGCGACATGTTCGCGATGTCGGAAGAAGCACGCGCGCGCGGGTGGAGCCCTGGTCGCTTCTCTTTCAATGTAAAAGGAGGGCGATGCGAAGCGTGTCAGGGCAACGGGCTTGTCGCCGTCGAGATGCATTTCCTTCCGACAGTCTATGTGACGTGCGACGTGTGCAACGGCAAGCGATTTATGAAAGAAACGCTTGAAGTGAAATACAAAAAAAAGAATATTCACGACGTACTCTCGATGACCGTCGAGGAAGCCCTTGCATTTTTCGAGGATATTCCCGCCGTCACGGACCGGATGCAAAGTTTATCTGATGTTGGACTGGGATACCTTGAGCTCGGACAAAGTGCGACCACCCTTTCAGGTGGGGAAGCGCAGCGCGTGAAAATCGCTTCCGAACTCTACCGGCCATTCATTACCAAAAGCATCTACCTCCTCGACGAGCCGACCGTCGGGCTTCACTACGACGACGTGGCGAAGCTCATCGATATTTTGCAAAAGCTCGTTGAGAGGGGCAACACCGTCATCACCATCGAGCATAATCTCGACGTATTGAAATGTGCCGATTACATCATTGATATGGGACCCGAAGGGGGAATGCGCGGCGGCAAGATAGTTGCGAAAGGAACTCCGGAAGAAGTGTCAAAAACCAACGGCTCGCATACAGGATACTATTTGAAACGAGTACTGAAGAAGACAAGAGGTGCAGAAGATGAGATACATCGGTAACACCTCGAAGGTCGAACTTTGAGGCAGAATTGGCGGCGTGATTACCAGATCTAGCCGCCTTTCGCATATGGTCAGAGCTGTCATGAAGGCGGGGTACCGCCTCCTTCCCGCCGTACCCCGGGTGTTGTTGGACGACGCCGCCCGTTGGAAGAAGCAGGCGGAGCTTCTCGGACTTTCCAAGGGAGCCCGAACGCGTCTCGAATGGTTTATCTGGCACAAGGATCACGGAGAGAACGCATCCCTCACGGCTCGTCACTTCGGTATCTCCCGCAAGACCTTCTGGAAGTGGAACAGGCGGTTCGACCGGAAGGGCCTCCGCACGCTCGAAGAGAAGAGCCGCGCTCCCAAGCACGTGCGGCAGAAGGAGATCACCCCAGAGGAGGCGGGCCGTGTTCTCACGCTCCGCACGGCGCACATGCGCTGGGGAAAGGAAAAGCTCGCTGTTCTGTACGAGAACACATACAACACGGCGATCTCATCGTGGAAGGTGCAATACACTGTCGCGAAATACGGCTTGTACTTCCATCCCAAGAAGAACGCTCAAACGCAGGCCAAACGCCGACGTTCCAAGGAAAAGAAGCGTATCACCGAGCTCACGAAGCGACCGTTCCCCGGCTATCTCATCGCCCTCGACACCATCGTGCTGTGGATCGACGGTACCAAGCGATACGTGTTCACCGCCATTGATACCGTCTCGAAGATCGCGTTCGCGCGGATGTATACCACAAAGTCATCGCACAACGCCGGAGACTTTCTCAACCGATTCGCGTTCCTCTTGGACTACGAGGTCTGGAATACCGGGCACGACCGAGGGAGCGAGTTCCACAAAGACTTCCAGAAGGAGGTGGAGAAGCTCGGACTCACCGACTGGTGGAGCCGTCCGAGGACGCCGACCGACAACCCCTTCAACGAACGTTTCAATCGCACGCTCCGGGACGAGTTTCTTGTCATGGGACATCTCACTGCCGACACCGAACGTTTTAACCGCGAGGTCACGGAGTGGCTCATCGAGTACACGTTCATCAGGCCGCATCAGTCGCTTGGGTACCAGACGCCGTGGGAGTATTATTCCAAGGCTGCCAAACTGTTACCGATGTACTCATCTCGTACA
>Ga0209542_10006360_pt1 | contig 23018 bp, 26 predicted proteins | sample RifCSPhighO2_01_FD_184028 | JGI IMG/M metagenome (GOLD analysis project Ga0209542, IMG submission 184028) | Soil microbial communities from Rifle, Colorado - Rifle CSP2_plank highO2_0.1 (SPAdes) (version 2) | ecosystem: Environmental > Terrestrial > Deep subsurface > Rock core/Sediment ... | reverse complement strand
AAATTTTCGGAAGACAAGAATCCGCTGGATAAAAAATGCTCCTGTTTTGTTTGCCGAAATTACCGGAGAAATTACATTAACCATCTTTTCCGGGCCGGCGAAATTACGGCTCTGAAACTTCTGACTTTTCATAATCTTTATTTTTTTAACAGCGAAATAGCCAATATCCGGGAAAAAATAAAAAAAGGGAAATTTTAACAGCGCCCGGAATAATTGAAAAACCCTTTCAATTATGAAAAGATTAAATAATATGGAAGCAAGCGGAATTTCAAGAGAGGAAAAAATTAAAAAATTAATTGAAACGGCCGTATCTTTAATCGGCCGGCCATATGAATACGGCGCTTATCTTAATCCTGCCGCCGACAAAAAGATCGCTTTTGATTGTTCTTCGTTTATTCAATATATTTTTGGCAAGGTCGGCATGGAATTGCCAAGGTCAACCATCCTTCAGGCCGCCGCGCCCGGAAAAGAGGTGTCGGGAAAAACCGGGGATGAAATGATGCCGGGAGACGTGATATTTTTTGAGGGGAATATCGGTCATTATCGTCATGATTTGTTTCCCGGCCGAAAAATTTTTGTCGGCCACGCCGGCCTATTTATCGGCAATAACCGTATTATTCATGCCACAAACAACGTTTCCGTTTCGGGGGTGGTTGGACAATTCCTTAACGAGCTTCCCGCGCCTCCTTACAACATTGTTTTAGTTAAAAGATTTTTTTGATTTTTTATGAAAAATTACGCCAAAGTGGGCAATCGCCGGGGACGGCCGGCTTATCGGACCCCGTCATTTTTTCGCTATCGGCAATATTTAAATATAAAAAAGGCAAAAACAAAATATGGAAACAACAGAAAAAATTTGGTTTAACGGAAAAATTTTAAATGTTTCTTACGAATTAAACGACAACGGTTTTAGAATTAAAATTTTTGGCACCAACCGTTATGGTGTAGATTATTATCCGGCAAAAATTTTTTCCGAATTAGATCTTAAGGCTAAAAAAGCTTTGCTGGAAAATTTTATTTACGCCTGGACTCGGCCATTGGCTTTATTGATGGATTATGGTCTTTTTTTTGAATCAAATAAGCCATTAATCAAGAATTTTGTTGATTATGGAATCCTCGGTGATTTAAGCCGTATAGCCGATCTTAATAAGGTGAAAACGCAGAAATTGCTTGCTGATTTTAAAAAATTTGATAAAAATGGTGAAATTATTTTTCGAGGCAAAAAATCAGAAAGAATGTTACCGCCAAAGAAAACTTCAAGCGAAAAAGCAATTTTAGCCCTGTCATTCGGCAAAGATAGTCTTTTGTCTTACGGAATTGCCAAAGAGATTGGTTTAGATTGTCAGGTGGTTTTTGTTCGGGACATCAAGGGTTATAACAAGGAGTACATTGAAGCGGAAGCAAAACATAAAAGTCGGATTATTAAGTCGTTTATTGAAAATGAAAGAATCCCTATCAATTTTTTAATTGATAATGTTGATGAAATTTTTTCTGACAGAAAAATCAAAAGCAAGATTAAAGATTTAGAAAATACCAATGGGATGCTGACTTTTGTTCTAGAATTTATTCCCGTCGCTTATTATCACCAGGCTAAATATTTAATTTTAGGTAATGAGGCTAACTTTGTTGATTCTTTCAAAAATCAAGACGGTTTTAAAACTTATCCTTCTTTTGATCAGACAGTAATTTATACTAAAAGAGAAAATCAATATCTTAAGCGATTGACTAACGGCAATATTCAGGTTATCAGTTTAATTGAACCAATTTATAATTTAGCCGAGATGAAGATTTTATATCACCGTTATCCCTACCTTTTGCAATATCTCATGTCTTGTTCGCCAGAAAAGAAAGGCAGTGAAAAATGGTGCTACCAATGCCCAATGTGTGCTAAAGCCTTTCTTTATTCAGTCGCAGTCGGCGGTGACCCCCAAAAAATTGGTTTTAAGCAAAACTTTTTTGCCAAAAGGTATAAACAGCTTTATCCTCTATTTACTAAAAAGATTACTCGACCCCATGAAAAGCCAAAAGCCGTTAGCGAGGAACAGCTTTTATCTTTTCTTTTGGCTTATCGCCAGGGTTGGCGCGGAGACTTAATTAATTTATTTAAAGAAAAATATCTCGCTGTCGCGACAAGAAGAGAAAAAGAATTAAGGAAAAAATTTTTTGGTATCCATTCCAGTCTGACTATCCCCAAAGAAATTAAAAATAAAGTTATTGATATTTATCAAGAGGAATTAGTATCGCTTATATGATAAACGGCAACAAAAATTTGGTTCAAGAATTATGTAAAATAAAAATTTTATAGAAAAATCATTGACTTTTATTTTGTTTAGTTATTAAATTATAAATATCAATCAGAAAATTTAAATTTTAAAATAAATGGCAAATAATAATTCAAATCAAAACGGACTATCGCCCAAAAAATTTTTATTCGTATCTTTAGAAAGCTTGAGTGGCGATTTAGCCTGGCAGTTAACCAAAGAAGGCCATGAGGTTAAGGCCTATATTAAAGCCAAAAGCGATATTGATGTTTATAATGGATTTATAGGAAAAGTTGATAGCTGGGAACCCCATGTGAGTTGGGCTGATGTTATTTGTTATGACAAAAAAACAGAGGTTCTTACCGAGAATGGTTGGAAGTTGTTCGAAAAACTTAAATATCAGGATAAAATAGCTACTTTAAATCCAAAGAATTTTAGATTGGAATATCATTTCCCTGATAAAATAATTAAATATAAATATAAAGGGAAATTAATTTATTATCAAAGTCCAGAAAACGAATTTTGCGTGACTCCAGATCATCAAATGTTTGTAAAAGATTATAAAGGTGGTTATTCTTTTGTTGCGGCAGAAAAGATATTTGGGAATACAAGGAAGCATATAAAATTAGATTGCTTTTGGCAGGGGAAATCCTCGGAAGAAATTGAGGTGCCCGATTGTCAAATAAAATGGAAATCAGGAAGGCAAAACTTAGAAAGGAAACATATTTATTCTGGTTTCAGGATAGGAATATCTCATTTGCTGGCGATAGCTGGTTTTTATATTTCTGAAGGCGCAGTTATAAGACGTTGGAGACAATTAAACGGAATTAGATTTTATCAAAATTACGGGGTTGTCTTAGAAATATTTAAAAAGATTCTTAAAGAAGCGAATATTTCTTACCGTACTACCAGAAAAGGAAAGGGAGAAGAAATAAGAATTTATAATGGCGCCTTAGCAAAGTTTTTAGTTGATAATTTTGGCGAGGGAACATTTAATAAACATGTTCCGAAATGGATTAAGAAAATAGATAATAAAAATTTGAGAATACTTTATGAATGGCTGATGAATGGCGATGGTCATCGAGGAAGACATCACGACTTTTATTCTTCTAAGTCGCTACAATTATTAGATGACGTCCAAGAAATTTTACTGAAAATTGGTTTAGCGGGCAGAACAAAGAAAAATATAATTTCAATAATTAAAAACAAAAATTGCGAACCGAGATTAAAAGATAAGAAATATTGGAAGAAAATTGACTACAATGATTATGTCTATTGCGTTGAAGTGTCCAATCACATTCTTTATGTAAGAAAAAACGGAAAACCGATGTGGTGCGGAAATTGTTTTGATGATGTTGAATTCGGCGAAATTGCCGATAAATTGCGGCGCAAAGGCAAACTGGTTATTGGAGGCAGTATTTACACGGACAGACTGGAAATGGATCGCGAATTCGGCCAGTTAGAAATGAAAAAATACGGGATTAATATTCTGCCTCAATGGCAGTTTTCCAATTATGACGAAGCCATTGAATTTATCAGAAAAAATCCCGAACGCTATGTATTCAAGCCCGGCGGCAACACTCCTTCAACCAGCAAAGGTCTTTTGTTTTTGGGCGAAGAAGAAGACGGTAAGGATATTTTGGAATTGTTGGAACGCAACAAAGAAATTTGGAAAAAGAAGGCCCCGGTTTTCCAACTGCAAAAATACGTTTCGGGGGTGGAGGTGGCGACCGGCGCTTTTTTTAACGGTAAAGATTTTATTATGCCTATTAATGTCAATTTTGAGCACAAAAAAATTTTTCCCGGCGATATCGGCCCGATGGCCGGCGAGATGGGTACTTTGATGTTCTGGAATAGGCCCAATAATTTATTCATAATGACTTTAGAAAAAATGAAACCGGCTTTAGCGGAATCGGGTTATATTGGTTACATTGACATCAATTGCATTGTTAATAGTAAAGGAATTTATCCTTTGGAATGGACGGCTCGGTTTGGCTATCCCACTATTCACATCCAATCAGAGGGCATCCTGACACCCATGGGAGAGTTTTTGTTTAGATTGGCGAAGGGAGAATATTTTGAATTGAAAACTAAGCGAGGATTTCAGTTGGGAGTAAGAATTTTGTCGCCGCATTATTTTGCTAAAAACGACCGAGAACTTGTAGAAATGTACAGAGACCTGCCAATATTATTTAAAAAACCGGATAATTTAGAAGGCGTGCATATTGAAGATATTAAAAGAGTAGAGGGCGTTTGGCGGATTGCCGGGGAATCGGGATGTTTATTGGTTATAACCGGTTCTGGCAGCACGGTGGCAGAAGCTCGGGAGCAGGCCTATTCGCGCATCAAAAATATTATGATTCAGAATATGGCTTACCGCACTGACATTGGTCTTAAATGGAATACTGACAGCGATAAGCTGCAAACTTGGGGCTATTTGTACTAAATGATTCTTAAAGTTAACTTTCAAAGTCCTCAAAAAAACATTATCCAAAAAGCCGCTGAAATTATCAAAAAAGGCGGGGTGACGGTTTTTCCAACCGACACGGTTTACGGTCTTTTAGCGGACGCGAGAAACGAGAAGGCAATTTATAAAATTTTCAAAATAAAAAAACGACTCAAAACAAAACCCCTCGGTATCTTTGTCAAAAACATGGAGATGGCCAAGAAATACGCTTTTATTGACACAAAACAGGAAAAATTCCTGAAGAAAAACTGGCCGGGGAAAATAACGGCAATTTTGAAATCAAAAAATAATCTGCCGAAAGGATTGGCGGCGGGAAGCAGAACCATCGGCATAAGGATTTCCGATTGCGAATTAATTGATTCGCTTTTTGAAAAAATAAATTTTCCGCTTGCCCAGACCTCGGCGAATATTTCCGGGAAAGAAGCCACCACAAAAATCAATGAGGTCTTGGAACAATTCACCGGCGAAAAAACCAAGCCGGATTTAATTATGGATGCCGGCGATTTGTTTAAAAACAAACCTTCAAAAATCGTTGATTTAACCAAAGAAAAACCTTTAACTATCCGTTTCTGAAAAATAAAAGGGCTGACTTTTTAAGCCAGCCCTTTTGTTATTCAAAACAAGAATTTCCCCTCCCTCATAATTATTTCGCCGTCCACATTGATGGTCGGATTTTTTATCACGCCATCAAGGTGGCCTTTGCTGTCCCAATCAGCCCCTGTTTCTTCGGGGTAAGGACTCCCAAAGGCGATATGAACGCCGGGAAATTTTTCATCTTGGAGAAGGTTTCCCACTAATTCGGTTAAACCGATATTGGTGCCTACGGCGAACTCTCCGACTTTGTCGCTGTTTTCGTCTGTCTTGAAAAGATACTCCACAAACTCTTTTTCAAGGGCTTTGTTATCACAGTGAATGCTTTCTTTCTTTGCCCTGCTGTTTTCTATTTCCACTGTAAGCGGAGTATTTTCCAGAATGCCATATTTTTTGTCAAAATAATCTCCAAGACAGCCGTCAATGACAATTTTGCCGTTGACAAGGGCGGGACTGGTGAAAACTTCGCCGTCGGGCAAGTTGAACCAATCCTCCGATGTCACGTCGCCATCATAAATTTTCCAGTTAAGCTTTGGGCTAAACTCGGCCGTCATGTCGGTTCCTTTATCAGTCGTTACCCTGATTTTTGACGCGCTTCTGACTTTTTCGTAGACAAGACGACTAACGCGCCTAACCTCTTCGTAATCGCTGCACATTCCGCTTCTCATAACTTCCGCTGTAATTCCGGGCATATGAGCATGCCGCAATTTTTTATTAGCGCTGACGACTTTGAACATCGGACTGTCAAAAACCTGTCCTTCGTCTTTGACATCTTGCGCGACATAAAAACTGGCATCGGCTTCAGCCAGGATTTTCCCAATTTCTTCCGGAAAATTTAGCGGTCGTTTGCCAAAATTCTCCATCACGAAGAAATGAATGTTGCTTGTGATGTTTTTAGCGGCCTGCTTTATCGCATTACCAATCTCAACGGTTTCTTGGTCGGTTATTATAACGACCATTTCTCCCTTTTTGACTTTGACGCACTTTTCAACTGCCTGTCTAGCTCCATTCTCAATGCTTCCCATTCCGACACCTCCTTTGCGAAACCTTTTTCAGTTTTCTTGTTTTATTTAATTGTCAAAGACCGACTTCTTATTGTTTAATTATAATATATAAATTATATTATGTCAAGTAAGGGCAATTATCCAAAAATGCTATAATAAAATCAATGATAGAAGAATATTCTTTCGGTTTCATAAAGATTAGCGGTCAGGTTTACAACCACGATGTCCAGATTGGCCTAGACAACAAAGTTAAGCTTTGGTGGCGCAATCAGGGCCATCAGATTGAAAAAAGGGACATTGAAGAAGTTTTGAGCCAAAAACCCGAAGCGATTGTCATCGGCACCGGGGAATTAGGCGCGGCTAAGGTCAGCCAAGCGGCGCGCGAAGAAATAACGGCCAGCGGCGTTATATTGATTATTGAGCCGACGCCGGAGGCGATCAAGGTTTTTAATGACTTAAGAAAAGATCTGCCTGCCGGCGGGCAAGGGAAAAAAGTCGCGGGATTGTTTCATTTGACTTGCTAATAAATTTGGCATGATTATTTTTTTACGGGGGCCGGATGCTTATCGCCGGCGGCAAAAGGAAAAGGAGTTAACGGATTTTTATCAGCGAAAACACCCTGATTTTGATTTTAAAAAATTTGATTTGTCGGAGGATCAGGATGACTATTTGGCTTTGAAAGATTTTTTAGGCCAGCAATCGCTTTTTAGCAATTTTAAAATGAGCTTAATCAGAGGGATTCTTGAAGTTGAAGCGAAAAAAATAAAACCAATTCTGAAAGAACAATTGACCAATGAAAACGCGGTGTTGGTGGTGTCGGAGGATAAATCAACAAAAGAATTTGATTTTTTGCTTCGGAAGCCGGCCGAGAACCAGGAGTTCAAGAAATTAAACGCCGAAGAACTGGCTTTTTTCATCAGAAAAGAAGCGGAAAAACGGAATTTGAAATTTGCGCCGGAAGCTATGAAATATTTAATTCGCTGGCAGGAACAAACCAATACCGACACCTGGGCTTTGATAAACGAGCTGGATAAAATTTCTCTGGCCGATTTTCCTCAACCGATTGCCGTGGTTGGCTTAGAATCTTTGATTCCCTTTTCTTACCAAGAAGAAATTTTTAATTTGGCGAGAATTTTAGCCGGTCAAAACCCGCTGAAGAAAAAACTGGTGGCCTTGGAGCAGCTTTTGATTCAAAAAGAGCCGGCGGCTTACGCTTTCAATTTGTTAAGTTTGAGTTACGGAGCGCCGGCCAATCTTCTTTTGAAGCTGGCGGATTATGATGTTTCGGCAAAGTCCGGCGGTTTGGACTACGAAGAAATTTTACTGGACTTGGCTTTAGCCAGTAATTGACTTAGGCGGGATTTAATGCGGTCGGCTTTGCCTTTCTTGATGGTTTTTGATTTAGCGGTTTTATCGGCTAATTTATAAACCTCGCTTAAATATTTCTTGGCTTCTTCTAGTTTACGCGACTCAATGGCCTTTTGGTAGGTTTTAATGGCTTTTTTAAGACCGGTTTTTCTTTGAAGATTGCGCTTTTTTCTTCTGAAGCTTTGTCTTAGGGCTTTTTGGGCTGATTTGGTTCGAAGCATGATTCAATTGATTATATTAACAATGTTTTGGTATTTTATACTAAATTTTTAATCTCCGCAAGTATTTCCGGCGGAATGGGATTTTTGGCCGGACTTTTTCCCGGATATCTCCAGGTAGATATAATAGCTAACTTCGGACTTTTAATTTTTAACTTTTGACTTTTTTGTTGGTACATCACCCAAATTTCTTGCCGGTGTTTTTTGGAGCCGCCGACCTGCATACAGGCAATGGTGTTTGGGGCAACGCCTTCCTCAACGCGGTCAGGCCGGTTAATAACTCGTTTTACTCTTTGCTCCGAAAGCCCGTAGAAGAGCATTTTTCCTACCACATGGTTGGTCCAAGAAAAACGTTCATTGTTTTTGGGAACTTTGAATCGCATCGTTGATTAATGTTATTATATCATTAATACCGATGATTCATTTTTTGACCGGGAAAATAATCACTAAAGGGGAAAACTTTGCAGTCGTGGAAAACAGCGGCATTGGTTTTAAGATTTTTTTAACCAGTGACGCTATTAGAAAATTACCCGATAACGATTCTCCGGTAAAACTCTTTTGTTATTTGTACATCCGGGAAGAAACCGGGCTGGAACTTTATGGCTTTCTTAAAGAGGAAGAATTGAATTTTTTCGGACTGCTTAATTCCATATCCGGCATCGGGCCGAAAACCGCCCTTAATATTTTGGCGATTGACCGTTTGGAAAACATTATGGCCGCCATTATTGAGAACCGGCCGGATTTGCTGACGCGGGCTTCAGGCATCGGCCAGAAAACCGCGGAGCGGGTTATTTTGGAGCTCAAGAGCAAGATCAAGCTAAAAACCGCCAAAATCCTGACCCAAAAATTGGATTTGGACACCGAAGTTGAGGAGGCCTTGGTCGGTTTAGGTTATTCGCGGCGGCAGGTCAGGGAGATTTTAAGCAAGATTCCTTCGGAGATGACAAAAATTGAAGAGCGTTTGAGAGAAGCCCTGCGTTTTCTAAGCAAGCGTTAGTTTAAGAAGAGCTTGACTTTTGTTTGACATATTGCTATAATTATGGCGTTCTTTGACAATTGGAAAAAAATGGTTCAGAAAGATAGATGGAATATTTGTCTCATTTCGAGACGGACGCCAGCCCGAGCGTTTCGGGTAATTTCAAACATAGGAGGTGTGTGATGAAAATCACGAGCCAGAAATACGGACCTTCAGATTTTTCTGTGGGCCTGGCGCAGGAAATGTTAATTACTTTAGGGAAAGTTGGTTTTTCCCCGGAAATGGCTAAGGATATTGTTAATGCCAAATCTGGTAAGGCGGCTAAGGTTGTTGAGTTATTTAATAATAATCAGTACAGCGATTTGGCACTTGACTGGCAAAATTTCTACCGCGACCTTTTTGGGATTCAACTAGATTTTTCCAATCTACAGATTCCAAACAAGAAAGAAGGATTTGATCGGCTAATTATCGTAGCCGAGGGAATGACCTCTCAACGGCTCTACGATAAATGTGAGGAGCTATTTCCTTGTTGGAAATGGACTGACCGGAGCTTGGATGAAGTGGTAACCTCGGACCGGACTGCGAAAAACCAAGCTTACGCTATCTGGATTCGCGACCGAGTGGAAGCAGATGAAGAGCTCAAAAGCTTTTCGGCCGATGGCTTAAAGAACCAAAACATTTCCGGCATTACCTTAGAAGAACGGCTTGTCTACGAGCTTAAGTATTTCAAGGAAACCAGGAAACATCTTGATATTGAAAATGTGACCCTCTGTGCGGGTTCGCGCTGTGGCGATGGCAATGTGCCGGACGTCCGCTGGGGCGAGGACTATGATGACGAGTTGGGCGTGGGTTGGTGCGATCCTGGTGCTGCCTGCGACTATCTGCGTTCCCGTGTCGCAGTTTCCTGAATTTTTTGAGTTTTTGAATTAATCCCTCACAGCAATTGCTGTGAGGGATATTTTTTTGTAAAATAAAGTCGTGGCTAATTGCAATTCTTATAAGATAAAAAATGAATTCATAAGATGCTTAAACAACTGATTAAAAAAATTACCCCTCTTTTTTTGTTGGATTTTTATTATTATTCCGTCGCTTTTTTTGGAGCGCTGTTTTTCGGTTTTCCTTCCCGCCGGATTTTTGTTTTGGGGGTAACTGGCACCAAAGGTAAATCCACGGTTTTGGAGTTAATTAACGCCATTTTGGAAACGGCCGGCAAAAAAACCGCCTTACTTTCCTCAATCCGGATTAAAATTAATAAAGAGAGTCAGAAAAATTATCTTGACAATACGATGCCGGGCCGGGCTTTTATCCAAAGTTTTTTGCGGCAGGCGGTTAAAGCCAGTTGTGATTACGCTTTAATTGAAGTGACTTCCCAAGGGGTTTTACAGCATCGTCACCGGTTTATCAAATGGGACACCGCCTTATTCACCAATTTGGCGCCGGAACACATTGAAGCTCACGGCGGATTTGAAAATTATCGGGCAGCGAAAGTCAGTTTTTTCAAATATGTAAGGAATACAAAAGATTCAAGATCATTTTTTATTAATCAAGACGATTCCAGCGCTCAATATTTTATTGAGGCGGCTCAAAAAAGGAAAGTTATTTTGTATTCCAAAAATACCATAAATTCCAAATTCTATATTCCAAATTCTAATCTAATCGGTGATTTTAATCAGGAGAACATTGCCGCGGCCATCGTTTTTGCTAAATCGCAGGGCATTGACGAAGAAATTATAAAAAAAGCCATTGAAAATTTCCCCGGCGTTCCCGGCCGGATGGAAATAGTCCAGAAAGAGCCATTTACAGTAATCATTGATTACGCTCATACGCCCGATAGTCTGGAGGAAGTCTACCAGGCTATCCGAAATCCTAAATCCGAAATCCTAAATCCTAAACAAATTCAAAATTCAAATGTTCAAAACTCAAAATTGATTTGCGTTCTTGGCGGCGCCGGCGGCGGACGGGACAAATGGAAGCGGCCGAAAATGGGAGAAATTGCCGCCAATTATTGCGATGAAATTATTTTAACCAACGAAGACCCATACGACGAAAATCCAGCGACTATTTTAAACGGAATTGAAGCTGGTTTTTCGCAAATTCCAAATTCTTATTACAAGATTTTAGATCGGAAAGAAGCTATTAAAAAAGCTATTTCTTTAGCCAAAGAAGGAGACGCGGTTATAATCACCGGCAAGGGTTGCGAGCCGTGGCTTCATTTGGGAAAAGGCAAAAAAATTACCTGGGACGAACGGAAAATAACGGAAGAAATGCTTTTAGAGAAAACAAGCAGAAAGCGTTAAGCTGCCCTAAATTCATCCGAGCGCGTTTTTAGGCCCCGAGTTCTAAATTCGGGGCCTTTTATTTTGGGCTGTTTGATGAGATAAAATTGGTAAAATAAAAAGACTCCTTGTAGGGGAGTCTTTTGGAGGGAATATCCGGGCTGGAGTGGTTCATATAATTTTTTCGCTGTTTATCAGCGATTCCAGCGATCCGGTTTCGTTCTTTTTAGAACGAATCATTTTGCGCCCATCCCATTCGTTTTTAGAAAAACTTTGTGGAATGGCAAAGGGATTCTCCTCGCAACTCGGGCATTTGGTCGTGCCCGATGTTATACCGCAACCGCAACTTTTACATGGGAACATGCTCACCCCCTTTTTAATTATCAAATTTCTAATCAGAATAATATCATATATTTTTTATATTGTAAAGACCTGTAGATTTCGGTCAAGAATTGCTATACTGAATTTATGTTTAAAATAAACAAAATGGCTAATAAAAAATCTTTTAATCTTCATTACGCGATTTGCGTTTCTGGCGCTGCCGAAACCGGGCATTGTTCTTCGGGAGCCGTGGAAAAAGCGGAAGAAATCGGCCGGGAAATCGCCCGCCAGGGATTTATTTTGGCGACCGGAGCCACTATCGGCATGCCTTATTGGGCGGCCAAAGGCGCCAAAGAGGCCGGCGGCACGGTTATCGGATTCTCGCCGGCGGCTTCTAAAATCAGCCATCAAAAAACCTATCATTTGCCCGTTGATTATCACGATGTAATTATTTATACCGGTTTTGGTTATTCCGGCAGAAATCTGCTGCTGACGCGGGCTTCAGACGCCGTTATTTTTATCTGCGGCCGAATGGGAACGCTTAACGAATTTACGATTGCTTTTGAAGACGGGAAGCCGCTTGGAATTTTAGAAGGAACCGGCGGCACGGCCGATATAATCAAAGAATTGATTGTCAAAAGTTATCGCGGTCCCGGGAAAATCGCTTACGCCGAAGAGCCGGCGGAGCTTCTGAAAAAAGTCGTTGAATTGATAAAAGAAGAAGAGTTATAATTAAATAAAAGGTCGATTAAATTTTTTTACGAAAATGCCTAAAAAATCAATTAAAAGTCTTCGCAAGCCGGTTAAGAAAACAAAGCCAATTAAAAAAATAAAACCCATTGGCAAGGTAACCCATTATTTCGGAGGCATCGGTGTCGTTATAGTGAAATTCAACAAAATCGTTAAGGTCGGCGAGACGGTCAAGTTCAAAGGAGCGAACACCGATTTTGAGGAAGTAATTGAAACAATGCAGTATAATCATAAGGATATTAAAAGCGCTAAGAAAAATCAGGAAGTAGGAATTAAAGTCGCGGAAAAAGCGCGGGAAGGAGATGAAGTTTATTCCGCTGAATAATAATTTTAATGAACTTAATTTTTAATCCGCAAAATTTAGAAATTTTTGGCCAACTTTTGTTAGCCGTAACGCTTGGCAGTTTGATAGGAATGGAACGGGAACTAAGGGGCAGGTTGGCGGGGGTGAAAACCCACGCCTTGGTTTGTTTAGGCGCCGGCTTGTTCACCGTCCTTTCAACTATCGGTTTCGGGGAATTTGTCTCGGGGACCGGGCTTGATCCTTCGCGGGTGGCTTCCCAGATTGTCGTGGGAATAGGTTTTTTAGGCGCCGGTTTGATTGTTTTTCAGCAATCCCAAATTCAGGGCTTAACCACGGCCGCCGGTATCTGGACCACGGCCGCCATCGGAATGGCGATTGGCGTGAAATTTTATTTTGTCGCTTTGTTTACCACCTTTTTGGTTTTGTTGGTTTACGCAGTCCTCTATTATTTTGAGATTTTTATAGATCGTTTCCGGGACAAAACGCGGAAATTAGATTAATTTTTTAATGGAAAAATGGCGATACAATGTTGAGTTGCCGGCCCGAGGGACCGGGAAAGAGAAAATGCCTTCCAATCAAAAAGGGATCGTTTTTTGCTCAAGTTGCCGATCGGCTTATTATAAAAAATCCTGGCATCATGCCGCGCCAGCTGAACGATTGAAACTTAAAATTCACAATCCGAGGCCTGTCTTCTGCCCGGCTTGCCAGATGATCAAAGATAAAGAATTTGAAGGACAACTGATTATCAGCAATTTCCCTTTGGTTTTGGAAGCGGATTTGAATAAGCTTATTAAAAATTTTTGCCAACGGGCTTTTGAGCGCGATCCGCTTCATCGCTTGATTGATATTAAAAGCGATTCCGGTAATTTGACGGCAACCACTACCGAAAACCAATTAGCGGTTAAATTAGCCAAGAAAATCAAGGAAGTTTTCGGCAAGAATAAAGTTCAGGTAAAAATATCTTATTCTCCTAGCCCCAGCGACGCGGTTTATATCAAAATAAACTTTGTCCAATAAACCAGTCAAATTATTTTTTTGGCTATTTTTAATTTCTTTGCCTTTTGGTTTCCGGACTCTGCTTTTTCAATTCACGCCCGATTTTAATGAATATGGGGCGGTTTTTTTATACGCCAGCGATATTTTGATGGTTTTGTTTCTGGCTTGCGCGATAAAAAATCCTTTCTCGCCAAAACGACCAAAACTTGCCCTTTGGGTTTTTTGCGGCGGTTTTTTGTTTTTAGCCGGACTTTCAATTTTCCTTGCTTCTTATAAGCTCTTAGCTTTTTATAATTTTTTGAGATTGATTTTGCTGGTTTTGACCGCTTTGGCTATCGCGGAAATTTTGAAAAAAAATTGGGTCAGGTTAGAAAATATCTTGGCAGTTTTAGTCGGTTCGGCGGTTTTTCAGTCTTTGGTCGCTTTTTTGCAGTTTTTGAATCAGAAAAGTTTGGGTCTTTGGTTTTTGGGTGAATCGGTTTTGAGCCCGGAAGCTTCGGGAACGGCGAAAATAGTTGTTGCCGGCGGCAAAATTTTACGGGCCTACGGCACTTTCCCCCATCCCAATATTTTAGCCGCCTTTTTGTTGTTGGGACTATTCGGTTCTTATTATTTTTTATTCGCAAGTAATCGTTCCGGAAAAAAGAATTTTTTATCTGACTTAGCGGTTATTTTAGCGGTTTTTTTGATAAGCCTGGGTTTGATTTTGGCTTTTTCGCGCGCGGCCTGGTTTTTGGGAATATTTTCAACCTTGTTTTTTATTTTTTTTCTTTTCCGTCAAAAAGATTTCCGCCAACGAATTTATTATTTTTCAGCAACTTTGTTTTTTATTTTTTTGATTTTAATTTCGGGATTTGGCTGGCTGATTTTTCCCAGGGCGCAAATTTATTTAAACGAACCCGCGGTCAGTCAGAGAATCTCTTATAATGAATTGGGCTGGTATCTGGCGAAAAGTCATCCGCTGGGCGTCGGTTTGGGGAATCAGGTCGTTTTTTCAATAAAAAACGGCATCTATCAACTTTTTGGCCTGAATCAATTCTGGCAGTGGCAGCCGATACATAATATTTATTTGCTTATCGGTTCGGAAATCGGAGTTTTAGGATTATCGGTTTTTTTAGTGTTTTTGGTCAAAATCTTAATTTCTAATTTTAAATTTTTAATTTTCAAACAAACGGAAGATTATAAATATTTGCGATTCGGGATTACGACGCTAATGTTCGCGGCGTTGCTGGGTTTTGGTTTATTTGACCATTTTCTCTGGACGCTTCAGCCCGGCCGCTTGATGTTCTGGCTGGTTTTGGGAATAATATGGGGGACGCGCCCTCGTAGTTGAATGGATACAATACCTCCCTCCGAAGGAGGTGATACAGGTTCGATTCCTGTCGAGGGCACTTGACTATGTCGCAAGATTGGTTTAAAATTTTGTGAAAGCACATTAACGTATATCAAAAATAAAATATAGAAAGGAGGTGAAAAAATGAAGAGATCCATTGGATTGTTGTTGGTAATGACGTTGGCGCTAACAATAGCAACTCCGGCTTTTGCCCAGCCTGTCCTGGCAAGAGCAGCTAAGGTTTTGATTCTTCCCCTTACTGTTCCCGCGGAGTTTGTAGTAACCTTTGGCAAGAGTTTGATTGAGGAGGGATATGGCCCTCTAACTTCCTTGTCTAGGGCAACGAGCAACACCGGAGGCCGTCTATTTGGCGATACTCTTAACCTTTTTAAGGAAGGATTTTATGAGGTTGGGTATTTCGAGCCTAATGATTTAACGAAAATCATTAGTCCGCCAAAATGGGTTAGCTACGGCGACTATATCGCTACCGGAATTACTTTGGGCGCGGTTGGAGTCGTTGCCAACTGGTGGGGCGGTAATACCAAGGGCTGGACGATGGCGAAGGGTATTCTGTTTGGCGCGACGGCTGGCGCGATAACCGGTACGGCCGTACAAATAAATAGCGAAGAATAGAAACGATAAAGCCCCCTGGAAATTTTCCGGGGGGCTATTTTTTTGTTTTCAAGACATCTCTACTGTCATTTCCTTTCTTTCTTTTTCTGCCGCTTCTTCTTTTCTTTCGCGGTAATCTTTTATTATCGTCTTGGCCATCCCAAAGAAAATATAAAAGATGATTAAAAGAGAAGCGCCGATTATGAAAGCCGCGCTGATATCTTCATTCATAAAACCACCTCCTTAAAATTCTTTAATTATTTTGGCCAAGATGACCCTGGAATTTTTTCCTAAAGCTTTCTTTCTTTTTTCCGATTCTTGCCGAGCCATTTCCGGGTCGCGATGGATTGTCGTTTTCGGCACAACATTGGATTTTTTTAAATCATTCCACCAACTGACAACTAAAAATTCTTCCATTTTTCGCCTCCTTCAAATTTTTGATAAATTCTTTTAATTCTTCTTCGGTTTCCGGGAAAATATCATTATTCGGATGATAGTTTTTTGTTTTTTGGCTTTGCTGGTCCAAAATTTCGTTTTCAGATCCGCGCGAACGCATTTCTTGCCTCCTTTTTGTTTTTGTTAATGTCCTTTTCGATATCTTAGACTGATACATATTTTATCCTAAAAAACAAATTTGGTCAACTTTTCGGGTTTTAATTATTTTTTATTTATTTACTATTGTAATTCCACGATCGTGGAATTACAATAGTAAATCCTATTATTAGAAAATAGGATGTTTTCTAATGAAGTAAAGTAATGTGGTGAAATAAAAAACCAGTCCATAAAATAACGGACTGGTTATGTTTTACGCAACAATCGTTTTTACCTTCCTGGCGATAGCCAGAGAAGAAGTCAGGCCAGGGGACTCTATCCCGATTAAATTAATCAAACCGGGCAACCCTTCTTTCGTTTCTTCTTTGATTATAAAATCCCTGAATCCTTCGCCCGGGCCTTGAAGTTTGGCCCTTGTCCCCGACATATCCGCCGATAAATCTTCCAATTTAATGAAAGGCAGCATTGGACGACATTGCCGATAAAAAGATTTTTTCTTGGACTCGTCAACGACATAATCAATTTTATCAACATACTCCGCGTCCGGTCCCAGTCTTAAACCGCCAGCTAAATCCAAAATAGCATGGACGCCTAAACTGACGCTTTCTTTATCAATGGCGGGATAGACCAAATGGGAGAGATGCTTGGCCTTATCGCGGGAAACCCGGAAATAATCGCCTTTGCAATATTTTAGGGCGTATTCTTTATTTTTGGCGCCGGCCAGGCGAGCAACTTTATCAGAGCTCAAACCAGCGGCATTGATAAGGAATTGGCTGATAAAACTAAAAATATCATTATTTGAGCTCCGGATGGCGATTTTAAATCCGCTTGGCTGTTTTTCCACACCGACCAATTCGCTGTTATAGGCAAACATCGTTTCCTTGCTTTTTGCCTCTGCTTCCAGCGATTTCATCAAATTATGCGAATCAATAATCCCGGTTGACGGCGAATAGATAGCGGCAACGGCATTGACCAACGGCTCCATTGTTTTTATTTCTTCCGGTGAGAGAATTTTTAAATCACTGACTCCGTTTTTTAAGCCGTTTCGGTAGAGCTCTTCCAGTTGTTTAACGTCGGCTGGATTAATGGCCACAATCAACTTGCCTAATTTTTTGCAGCCGATATGATGTTTCTGGCAATAAGCATAAAGCAATTCCTTGCCTTCAATACACAACCTCGCTTTGAGTGAGCTCGGCGGATAATAAATCCCGGCATGGACAACTTCGCTATTCCGCGAACTGGTTTCCCGACCGAAAGAGTCGTTTTTCTCAATCACGACAATATCGGTAAAAATTTTGGAAAGTTCAGCGGCGCAAGCCAGCCCAACCACTCCCGCTCCGATGATCGTTATTTTTACGTTTTCCATTTATCGCCTCCCTTGCTTGATATATTTATTTATCAAAGAGCTTGTCTGCTTGACAGGTATAATAACTTGTTTTAAATATGAGTCAAGTTAAAAACCGCAAATTGAAAACTAAAAGAGGATAATAAAAAAAATTTAAGTTTGCTTTATTGGAACAAAATCGGCGAAAATATCTGGGAAATTAAGCCAATCAAGAAAAAAAGGGCCAAGGGATAAATCCAAAAAGGCGCTTTTCGCTGGAATCTTCTTTCCAGGAATTTTTTATAAATGAAAATAACAATAATCGCTTCCAGCCCCAGCATTACCGCTCCGGTGAGAGAAATTACTCCCAGAAAGTTTTTAATTCCCAAAAGATACAGCAATAACGGGGAAAAACAAGCGATAAACCAAGAAGTTTTTTCCGGCAATTTTAAGTCGTGCCGAAAAATTTTTTTTAAGGTCAAGCCGAGGGTAATAAAAGAAGTGAAAGTGGTCAGGACGCCGAAAACAAAACCAAGAGGAGCTATTTTGTCGCCGATAGCCAGGGCGAAACCGGAGAAAGCGTCAGGCGAAGTTTTGGTTCCGCTGACGCCGAGAATGATAAAAATAAACGAAAGATAAAAAAGGCCGGCCAAAACAATGCCCGAACTTATAACCAGGCGCAGTTTTTTTCTTTCTCTTTCCACCATCTCTTTGACCTCGGGCACCAAAGACAGTCCCCAAAGAGAAAAGAGAATCGCCCCGTAGGGAAGCAATAGGTAATGAGGATTAAAAGTAAAAAGATTTTCTAAGCGCAAAAAAGGCAGTCCCCGGGAAAAGAAAAGCAGGAGAATAAGAACAAAAGTCAGCACCATTATCATTTCGGTCTTGGCGATGCCTTTTATCCCTTTATAAATCAAAAAAGCTCCAAAGGAAAAATAGAGCAAGGTGTAAATAAGTTCCCCGCCGCCGAAATAGGGATTAAAATACAAAGTGAAAAATTTTCCTCCGAGAATAAGATAGGCCAAAAGAGCGCCAATCAAACCCGACGAAGAAACAATCAGGCTGAATTTCCCCCAGCCTTTTCCCAGATATTCTTCGGCGTAACCGGGGACGCGGGCAATTATATGAGTATCGCGACTGACTTCGGCCAAAAGAAAATGGACGATGATGGTTAAAATTATTAAAATAAAAGCATAAACCACCATTGCCCCAAAACCGATTTTGGAAGCAATATAGGGCAAACCAAAAAGTCCAACCCCGATTACGGTGCCGACAAAAACGGCTAACGCTTCTAAAAACTTAGTCAATTTTTACTTTTATTTTTTTGGCTTTCAGGCGTTCAATTTTGGGCATCCGGATAGTCAGGATCCCGTTTTTGATGATGGCGGTGGAACGTTCGGGGTCTATTTCTTGAGGCAGGATAATGGAACGGGAGAAAGAGCCCCAAAAACATTCTTGGTAGAAATAATCTTTTTCTTTAATTTCTTCTTCTTTTTCCCTTTTTCCCCGGACAGTCACGCTTTCGGTCGTAATGTTGACGTCCAATTCTTCCGGCGAGACACCGGCCACTGTTGACTGAACGATGATTTCGCCGTCATTTTGATAGACATCAACGGTCAGTTGCCCTTCGCATTCTTTGCTCATCTCTCCGTCTAAAAATTCCTCCGGATTTTTATTTTCTTGGTTCATAGATTCATTATACCATTTTCCTTAATTTCTCAAAATTAACCAGAACAAAGATAGCGCTTAAAATCAGGAATAAACCGGGAAAAATAAAATTGGCCGACGGGGATTTTATTATCAAATAATTAAAAATTGCGTGAATCAATCCGGCCAGCAACAAGCCGTAGCCGATATTTTTTAAAAGAGATTTTTTGAGTATTCCAACGGCCCAGTAATAGCCTGTTAGGCCGGAAGCCAAAGCGTGGAGCAGGGTGGCTCCGACAAAACGCAGGGCGGTGGCGCTGAAGGCCGTGGTCAATAAAACAGCGCTTCCCGGTTCCGGATGGAAAATCTTGCCTATGATTAAAATGTTCTCTATGGTGGCGAAACCCAAAGCCGCCGTGACTGTGTAAATCATGGCGTCAATTGGTTCGTTGAATTCGGGATTTTTGTCAGTTATCCAAAAAGCGGCAATAAATTTGAAAAATTCTTCAATCATGGCCAAGGCAACGATTGAAACAAGCGCGGTGGTTTTGATATCAAAGAAATCAAGAGCGTCTTCGGTTAAAAGCTGGAGAATAATTACCGGCACGGCCATTAAACCGCCTACCGTAAAAGTCAGAAGAAGCAAGTGTTTTGGTTCGGGATGGGGATCTTCTTGGAGATAAAAAAATACCCAGATTAAACCCGGCAGGATTCCCAAAAGCATCATCAAGAAAATCATCTTATTAATTCAATTTCGCAATCATTAATAATTTTTGTTTTTTTGAAGGAAAATTTTGATGGATTTCTTCGGTGACAAAAGGCATAAAAGGATGGAGCGTTGAGAGGGATTGCGAAAGAACATAGAAGAGAATTGTTTTCGTGGTTTTTCGGGTTTTCGGGTTAATAATTTGAGATTTTGATTTCTCCAAATAAACATCGCAGAATTGGTGCCAGAAAAAATCATAAATTGTTCGCAGGGCGTGGCCGAATCGGAAATTTTCTATATCATCGGCTGTCGATTTTCGGGCAGTTTTCAATTGTTTGAGGATTTTTTTGTCGGCCGCGGTCTTCGGTTTTGGTTCTCTTGCCGGCAGGCTAATTTTCGTTTTTTCGTTTTGTTGCAAAACAAAGCGGGCGGCGTTCCAGATTTTGTTGCAAAACTTTTTTCCGGCCAAAACCGCAGTTTCGTCCCAATGAATGTCTTGGTTGGACATCATCTGCCAGATAATTCCGAAACGAGTGGCATCGGCGCCAAAAATCTCAATTAAATCCAAAGGATTGACGCCCGTGCCTAAACTCTTAGACATTCTTTTGCCTTCTTTGGTTAAAACAGTCGGATGAATAAAAGTTTTGGCAAAAGGTTCCCGGCTAAAAAATTCCAGTCCTGAAAAAATCATTCTGGTTACCCAGAGATTAATGATACCGCGATCCGTGACCAAAACGGCGCTTGGGTAAAATTTCTTTAAATCGTTTCTTGCTAATTCCGCGAACGGCCAGAGGGCGGAAGAAAACCAAGTATCAAGAACATCAGGAATTTGTTGATATTCCGAATGACAAGTCGGGCATTTCTTTACTGATTTGGTAAGCGACACAATAAAATTATTTTTTAACTCCTGATGTCCTAATTCAGAATTCAGAATTCTAAATTCTGAATTACTGCCAGTTTGGCAATGGCATTGCCAAACTGGCAGTTGATGGCCCCACCAAATTTGCCGGGAAATACACCAATCCTTGATGTTTTTCAGCCAATCAAAATAAGTTTTTTCAAACTTTTTGGGGATGATTTCGGTTTTTCGGGAACGCACGGCCTTTTCGGCCATTTTTGCCAAAGCCGGCATTTTCAGAAACCATTGCTGGCTGGGAATCGGTTCAATTTTTGCCTGGCAGCGATAACAGCGGGCGACATTGTGATTGTAATCTTCCGTTTTCTCAATCAAGTTCCGGTTTTTTAATTCTTCAATTATTTTTTCTCTGGCTTCAAGGGCTTTCAATCCTTCAAAACCGGGGCCGGCTAATTTCGTCATTCGTCCTTTTTCGTCAATGATTTTATAAAAAGGCAGATTATGGCGCTGGGCGATTTCGGCGTCCAAAAGGTCGTGGGCGGGTGTCACTTTGACCGCGCCGGTGCCGAAGTCGGGGTCTATCGCTTTATCGGCGATCATGGGAATTTCTCGGTTTTGTCTCCCTTCGGGAGATCCCTCGTAGGGGGAAATCGGCAAAATGACTTTTTGGTCAATCAGGTCTTGGTATCTTTTGTCTTGGGGATTGACGGCTACGGCCGCGTCGCCGAGCATTGTTTCCGGTCTGGTTGTGGCCACGACAATATATTTAAAATTTGAAATTTGAGATTTGAGATTATATCGCAGATACCAGAGATGGCTTTTTTCTTCTTGATATTCAATTTCTAAATCCGAAAGACTGGTTTGGCAGCGGGGACACCAATTAACGACTCTCTCGCCGCGGTAAATCAACCCTTTCTCGTGATAATGAATAAAGGCTTTTTTAACTTCTTCGCTGTATTTGGGGTCCATCGTAAAACGCGTTCGCGACCAGTCGGCGGAAAGGCCGAGTTTCTTGAGTTGTCCCAAAATAATATGGCCGTATTTTTCTTTCCACTCCCAGACCGCTTGAATGAATTTTTCCCGACCCAAATCAAACCGGCTGACGCCATTTTTCTTGAGTTCTTTTTCCACGGCATTTTGGGCGGCGATACCGGCGTGGTCGGTGCCGGGCAGGCAAACTGCCCCCAACCCCCGCATTCGTTTGAAACGGATTAGAATATCAATAATGGTCGCGTTTAAAGCGTGGCCCATGTGCAGAGAACCGGTGATGTTTGGAGGCGGAAGAATAATGGAGTAATAGCTTTTGGCTTTTAGTTTGTCGGGGTTGAAATAGCCGCTTTTTGACCAAAGATTATAAATTTTTTCTTCGGTTTGTTTGGAGTCGTAGGCTTTTTCCATTGTATTTATTTTAAAGGTTTAAGTTGCCTTGGGCAATAAGACGTTTTTTTCTTTTTTTTAGATGGTCAAAATAAGCGGCTACCGCGGTCATCGCCGCGTTGTCGGTGGTAAATTCCAAAGGAGGAGCCCAAAAAATAATTTTCTTTTTCCGGGCTTCTTTTTTTAGGGCTTGGCGAAGCGATTTGTTGTTGGCAACGCCGCCTGAAAGCAGGATTGACTTGGCTTTAAATTCTTTGGCGGCGCGGAGGGTTTTGGCGACCAAGACGTCAATGACGGCTTGCTGGAAACTGGCGGCTATATTAGGCAAAAACTTTTTCTCAAGACTACCGCTCAAATCCCCAGCGAGGATTTTCGCTGGCTTTCGTCGCTCGCTCTTCCCCCGACGGTACCGTCGGGGGAAACCATGCCCGCTCGCCCCGTTAGAGGCACTGCCTCTAACGGGGCTCGCTCCTCGAGCCTCGCTTTGAGAAAAAGTTTTTGCCTCTAAGGAGCCTCTTAAATAATAAAGTACTGCAGTTTTCAGGCCCGAAAAACTGAAATCGTAATTTTTTTGATTAAGCATCGGTCGGGGGAAATTTATTGAAGTTAAACTTCCATATTTGGCTAATTTTTCCAAGCGGGGGCCGCCGGGATAGGGGAGATTTAAAAGCCGGGCGACTTTGTCAAAAGCTTCGCCGGCGGCATCGTCCCGAGTTTCGCCGAGTTTTTTAAAGCGGAACAAATTTTCCATTAAGAGGAGAATGGTGTGGCCGCCGGAAACAATGAGGGCAATGGCGGGGAACGATGATTTGGAATTTAGAGTATGGAATTTAGAATTTAGCAAAAATGAATACAAATGGCCTTCTAAATGATTGACGCCGGTTAAATTGACTATTGTCCCTTGTTCCTTGACGCTTTTATATAAATCTTTGGCAAAATTTATTCCGGTCCAGAGGCAGGGTTCTAATCCGGGTCCGACAGTAACGGCGATTAAATCAGGAGTTGGCCGATAGCCACTAACCAGTAGTTTATCAAGAAGTATCGGCAGATTTTTGATATGTTCTCTTTTGGCGAGATTG
>Ga0209542_10006359_pt1 | contig 23022 bp, 22 predicted proteins | sample RifCSPhighO2_01_FD_184028 | JGI IMG/M metagenome (GOLD analysis project Ga0209542, IMG submission 184028) | Soil microbial communities from Rifle, Colorado - Rifle CSP2_plank highO2_0.1 (SPAdes) (version 2) | ecosystem: Environmental > Terrestrial > Deep subsurface > Rock core/Sediment ... | reverse complement strand
GAGCCGGTCGGAATCGCATTTACGTCCACCTTGGGCTGGTCGCCCAATTTCATGATTGCCTCATCGCCGAATTTGGTTTTTATATCCGATATGGCGCGCTCAATGTCCTTGTCCGGAACCCCGGCCTTTCTATCGGCAATGTCGGTGTCGCTCCGCGAACCCACGGTCTTTGGAGGCGCTTTTACTTTTTTGCTGAAAGCCATAATTAGTATTCAGTATACGGTATACAGTATTCAGTATTTAGCGGGTATGGAGTATGGCGTATAAAGTCCAAGTATACTAGATATATATTACTGTGCCACGGTGGATGTGGAGACCGCGGAAAAAGCGGTTGGCGGAATTTCTTTCGGCGGCGGCTCATAGACCACTTCAACGACTCGCTCCCTTGTCCTGCCGTATTTGTCGCGAGCTCGGAGCAAAATTCGGTTGTGTCCTGTGGCGAGAAGATACGGCTCTTCAAACGCGCCATCCTCTGTTACAGGTACGGGCTTCCCATTCATGGAAAGCTCCGAGATTCGTTCTGCGGTCCCGCGTATGACAATAAATCTTTCTTGAGATACGGTGACTTCCGAGGAAGTGCTGATACGAGGCCCGAACAAAAGCCCTCTTGCTTCGTAGTATGCGTAAATAATTACAATTATAAAGAATATTCCCAGAGCAATTCTTGCAAGTCGGCTGTCTCGGTAGGGGAGCATACCCGCACACTAAGTGTGCCGTAATTTTTGCCGTGGCACATCCAGCGACCACTGGAGTTTTTTAATGGAAAGGAACACATTCTCAATAAAGCAATTTCTGTTCATAGAGGCAACGGCATACTTAGTGTGCGGGCATAGTTTCCAGAAGTAAAGCATTCATACGAGTTTGTTTTTAGGTTCTTCGTCAGTCTCGGCTTCATCGCCTATTGAATCGGCAAGTTCGTCTGCGTTGCCGGCCCCGATAATCTCGCGCGGCTTTGCTCCGTCGCCGGGGCCTATCACGCCCCTCTCCTCAAGCAGGTCTATAAGCCGTGCGGCGCGCGCGTACCCTACGCGGAGCTTCCTTTGCAGATATGAAGTTGATGCCTTGCCGGCTTCCAGTACCGCCAGCTTCGCCTCCTTGTACAAATCGTCGTCTCCCTCGCCGTCCACTGTTGAAGAGAAGAGAACATCTGTGGCTCTTGTGTCGGTAAAATCAATCTCGCTCGGCAGCTGCCCCTCTCCGAATTTCGCGACATACGCCACGACTTTTTTTACCTCTGATTCTGAAATAAACGGCGCTTGTATGCGGCGCGGCTTTGACATTTCTCCGGAAAGGAAAAGCATGTCGCCGGCGCCGAGCAGTTTTTCCGCGCCTCCCATGTCTAGAATCGTCCGCGAGTCTACCTGCGAAGCGACCTGCAGCGCCACGCGCGCGGGAATGTTCGCCTTGATGAGCCCGGTTATCACTTTGACCGACGGGCGCTGTGTTGAAAGAATCAGGTGTATTCCCACCGCGCGGCTCATCTGGGCGAGCCGCACTATCCCGCTCTCCAATTCCCGCGGGTACAAAGACATCATGTCGGCCAGCTCGTCAATAATGACGACGATGTACGGCATTGCCTCGGGCAGAGGGTCTTCGCCGCCCTTGCCTCTTTTTTGGAGCGCCACGGCGACCACATTTTCATGGTACGAAGAAATATCGCGCACGGCTTCCGCTTCCAGAATGTTGTACCTGCGCTCCATTTCTTTCGCGAGCCACTTGATGGCGAGAATTGCCTTTTTTGCATCCGTGATGACCGGTGTGAGAAGGTGTGGAATGGAATTGTAGGTTGTGAGCTCCACTCGTTTTGGGTCAATCATAATGAATCGCAAGCGCTCCGGTCCGCACCGGTAAAGCATGCTCACGACGAAATCATGTATGGTTATAGATTTACCCGCGCCCGTTGCCCCGGCTACCAAGATATGGGGCATTCGCGCAAGGTCGGCGTAGTGAGGGGTGCCGGTAATGGACCTTCCGAGCGCAACCAGAAGCGGCTTGTCCGATTTGGTGAAAGCGGTATCGGACAAAAGAGGGGCAAGACCCAGAGTCGTCCTTGATATGTTCGGTACCTCAATCCCGACAAGAGATTTTCCGGGAATAGGGGCTTCCATGCGGATGGGGGATGCCGCCAATGCCAGCTCAAGGTTGCTCTGCAGGGCCACGATTTTAGAAAGACGGACTCCCTCGGCCGGCTTCATAGCGTACCTAGTGACAGTCGGACCTATGGACACCTCGTCCATCTCAACCTGAATGCCGAAATTCTGAAGCGTGCGCTTAATGATATTCATATTGGCCTTCACATCGCCGACTTCCGGCTTGCCCTTATTTCGGCCCAATATTGAAATTGGGGGAGGGGTGTAGGCGCTTCCAGTCGCGGTTATGATGGCGAACCCGTCGGAGATTGCCGCGTCATTTCTCTGCCACAACTTGCTTATGCCGGATGCCTTTTCGTTTTCGGATTTTTCCTCCTTTTGGGATTCGCCGTTGCCCGCTTTTTCATCTTGTGCGGACGCTTCAGGGTCCTCCGCTGGTAGCCCTGTTACCGGGATATCAGCCGCGTCTGTTTCCTGGAATCCTTCCTCGTTTTCCTTATTGAAACGTTCCTTGAGCCCCAGAAACACGGCTCCGAGGTGGATATCAAACGCCACAATCAAGGATGCAATAGTGAATGCGATGAGAAAGATGACGGTTGCCGTAGTGTCCACCGCCGCGACGATCGGTTTTGACACTGCCGCGCCCAAGACGCCCCCGTCTCCGGGAAAACCTATGTTTATCATTCCAAGTCCGGAGAGCAGGAAAACTAGCATGCTTGCCATCTGTATGATTCCGAACTTGCGCTCAAATGATTGAAATATCAATATCGCCAGAAGGATGAGCGAAAGGGGAAGTAGAAAATAGCCGATGCCCAAGAGCCAGGATAAGTATTTGTAGAACATTGCTCCCGCCACGCCTCCGATTTCAAGGCGCGCAAGTATTAGAAAAATTGCCATAGCAACGAGAAATATCGCGGTCACTCCCCGAAGCGCCTCCCTGCTCACGCTTTTATCCGATGATTCCTCTTTTTTCGCGTCCTCTCTGTTTTTCCTTTTTTCATTTCTATTTTTCCTGCTCATGGCGACATTGTACCTGATTTTTTAGGCCAGTGTGCCGTCTACAGGTGCGCATCCCTACCCGATGCGCCCGTCTACAGGTGCGCATCCCTACCCGATGCGCCGCAATTACTTGAGTATAAATCTGATTACAAGTGGATAATTAGTAGTCAAGTGGTCTGTAGTCAGCAGAAAAGAAATGACTGTGGGTATTTTGGATTTCACTACGTACTACGTACTACGTTCTACGAACTCTTCACATCTCCATTTGCCCGATATATAATCGCGGATATGTCCCTTTCAAACAGACGCATCATGGACATATAACAGACACTATGCATGAGCCAAAGGACAGCGACCAATTTTCCAAGGCACTGAATGGACACGTTGTCCGAACGAGCCCATTTGGACGCAATGCCTCGGGAGAAAAGGCATACAAGCGGGCGGAACGTCTGGTTGCCGCCATTCACCTGCTTACCAACCACGTGTCGCAAAGCGAGCCGGTACGGCAGATTATCCGCAAAAAAGGCATTCAACTTTTGTCCGATATACTAGATTTGCGAGACGAGATGCGCGGAGCAAGTTCTGTGAAGACGCGCACTGTTGAGGCGTCTATCAGGGAACTGATTTCTTTAATCCGCATGTTGACAATTTCCGGCCTCATTTCCTTTCAAAATGCGGACGTGGCAGTTGAATCGCTGGACGAATTAGGCAACTTTTTGAATGCTTCGCGGCGCTCTTCGCTTTCAGAGGACGTTGTTTTATCGCGAGATGTCCTGCTTGGCAGCAGCACGTTCCCGCAGGGAAGGCATTCCTTAGCGCTTTCGGAGCGCGGGCCGCTATCGGACATTCCCAGAAAAAGGAGCATATCGGACATAAAGGACAAGATGAGAAGCAGTAACAAACAAGTCTATGGGACAGAAATTATCCTTAGCAATAGGGCGCAAACTATAATTGGTGTTCTGCGTTCCGACGGAGAACTTGGCATAAAGGACATATGCGCCCACTTTCCGGAATACAGCGAGAAGATGGTGCAAAGAGAGCTTGCGTCGCTCGTATCGGCCAAGAAAGTAAAAAAACACGGGCTTAAGAGATGGAGCAAGTATATACTTGCAGGATAGGGATAAACGTGCTATAATTACAGGGATTAGACTCTCCCGCCGCAAAGCTTGGATATTTCACTTGGTGACTAATCCCGCCTTAATCTTTTGGATTGCGGCTTGACGTATGCACATCTTATGCTCTGCCTATTGGCGAGATTGACTCTATAATTGACATGGAGTATTCTGCGCCCGTAACCTGCGGAATAATAAAGGACCCAAGAAAGGCTCCCTGTTTGCCTAAGAGCGAAGCGATTAGCCACAAACAGCAGTCCTTTAGGACGTTTTTTCTTCTAGCAAGTTATCCCCAAGAAGGGGTGGCGCAAACAGGGGCATTGATTTGCTCCTAGTATATAATTGCGAGGATGCCTCTCAAGGCGAGGGGCGTTCAAAGCGAGTGTGTCGCGAAGGAGCGCGGCTCTCGCGGTTCGTTGAAAATTTTATAGTGCACGAAAAACACTTTTACAGTGGGTGGAAAATTCCGCCCATTTAATGAAGTGGCAAATATAAAGCCCCGATTTGATTAAGGGGCAAATGTGCGCGCAAAACACAAAACAGAAATGGCAGTACATTGTCCGGTCATGATTGCACGACAGACAATCCGAATTACTTCTTGGTGCTAACTCCGCTGCGCGCTCGCGCTCGTATTGCGCAGGGCGGCAGGGGCTAGCAAAATTATTGGCGGGCAGGACGCACCAAAGAAAAATGCAATTTTCTTCTTCGGCGCGAAACGCTCGTTGATACAGATTATTAGTTTGTCTTCGGTTATTAATTATTAGGAGACACACAACGTGTACGAATTCTTGTCGAAAGGGTTTGTATGCGGTCCCTCCCTAATTTTTAGAAATAAAAAATTAGAGAGGGGTAAAAAGGTCAAAATAACAACTTATGAGTAAATCATTAGCAACACACAAAGTTGCGGCAGTACTCATTGGCTTAGGCCTGGTTCTCGCGTTCTCGTTCTCATTCGCCACGACGGCGAAAGCGGACGCGCTCTCGGACCTTCAGGCGCAAGTCAACACACTGCTCGCACAAATTGCGGCATTGCAGGCCGCTAGCGCAGGCACATCCGGCGCTGCATGCTTCACCTTCACGACTAGCGCAACCGTTGGAAGCACTGGCAGTGAAGTAATGGAGATTCAGAAATTCCTTAACGGTCACGGAGCGCAAGTTGCGGCTTCTGGCGCCGGCTCTCCCGGAAATGAGACGAGCTACTTCGGCTCTCTTACCAGGGCGGCTGTAGCAACATTCCAGGCGGCAAACGGCGTTTCTCCGACGGCCGGATACTGGGGTCCGCTAACGCGGGCAAAGGCGAATAGCCTCTGCACCGTCGCGACAACCCCAACAACTCCTGGCACAACTCCCGGACCAGTAGTCCCAACGGGTCCCGGCATTACGGTTATGGGGGCGGCACAGCCGGCCAATTCTTTGGCTCCCGGTGGAACATCCCGCGTTCCGTTCACTACCTTCACCCTCGCCAACAACACGGGTGCGGCAGTGACGGTAAACGGTGTCACGGTACAGAGGGCAGGGCTTGGGGTGGACGCGAACTTCTCCGGCATCGTCTTGGTTGACGAACAAGGTCTCCAAGTCGGCATCGCAAAGACGCTCAACTCCAATCATCAGGCAACGATCGGCGACACATTCACATTGGACGCCGGTCAGACAAAGACATATACGGTCGCAGGCAACATGCAGACAGCCGCAACTCTCGCCTCATACGCAGGCCAGATTGTTTCTCTCTCCGTTGTCGGCGTGAACACCTCGGTTCCGGTAAATGGCTCTCTCCCGATAACGGGAGCTAGCCAGACAATCAACGCGACTTTGACGGTCGGTTCTGTCACGACGAACATTTCGTCTCTTGACCCGAACTCGGCGCAGACAAAGAACATCGGCGACACGGGGCTCAAGTTCTCCGGCATCCGCTTTACGGCGGGCTCTGCCGAAGATCTGAAGCTCTTCTCTATCCGGTGGCGCTTGAATGGCACTGTTTCTGCGAACGACCTCGCGAACATCACGACGGTTGTGAGCGGAACCAGCTATCCGACGACGATTTCCTCGGACGGCCGCTACTTTACAGCGGTTTTCCCGGGCGGTATCCTCATCACGAAGGGTAACTCTGTAGATGTAACCATTCAGGGCGACGTAATCGGCACGAACGCTTCGGGCCGCGTCGCGCAGTTTGACGTAGACAAGACTTCCGACGTTTACTTCGTCGGCCAGCTCTATGGCTACGGCATCGCTCCGGCGGCAGGCACTGGGGCAGTCAGCACCGCAGCCACTCACGCTACGACCATCACCTCGGGCACGCCTTGGTACCAGGGTTCAACATTCTCAATCTCTGGCGCTTCGGTAACGACAATTGCAAAGGCGACTTCGGTTCCTGCGCAAAACGTCGCGGTTAACGTCTCTAACCAGCCACTCGGCGGTTACGTGACTAACTTCACCGGCGAGGCGGTTTCAGTTCAGGGCCACACGTTCAGCATTGCGACATCTTCAGGACAGTCGGGCTACATCACGAGCGTTTCCATCTACGATGAAAACGGCGCTGTAGTCGCGGGTCCGGTTGATGCTTCCGGTGTCGGCGGTACGCTGACCTTCACAGACACGATTACGTATCCGACAGGCCTGCACACCTACGCCCTTAAGGGCAAGGTTCCTTCCACCTACACAAACGGCGGAACAATCCAGCTTTCTACGACTCCGTCGGCGTGGACGAGCGTTACCGGCCAAACGACCGGCAACACCGTTACCATCTCTACGGCTAACTTCGCGATGAACACGATGACAGTGCGCGCAGCCGCGCTCACTATGGGTCTCTCTACGACGCCATCTGCGCAGACTATTGTCGCGGGCGGGCAGAGTGTTCTCTTCGCAAACATCCAGCTTGACGCATCGCAGTCGGGCGAAGATGTGCGCATCAACTCTGTGCCTCTTCACGTTGACCAGGCATTCGTTGTTGCCGGCGGCACGGTTACAAACCTGACGACTTGTCAGATAAGCAACTCTGCAGGTAGCATCCTCAACGGCGGTTCAAACACGGTCAACTCGTTCACGAGTTTGAACGACGCGACGACAACTGATGCTATAACTTACACCAAGACCTTCACCTTTGACAATTCGTTGACGGTTCCGAAGGGCACGGTGGCTGTGCTTACCTTGAAGTGTAATGTGGGAAGTTCGGCTACGGCCAACGATTCATACCGCTTCAAGACGTGGAGCGGCGACACGCTCACGTTCACAGGCGTAACATCCGGCAACTCCTCAAGCGCGACCATCGTGTCTGCGCAGGCGGGCCGCCAGACTATCGCTTCTGCAGGCACCGTAGCGGTTTCCACTGATTCGTCCTCTCCGTCCTATGTGATAGGCGCGGGCGGGACGACTGGCGTCACTATCGGCCAAGCCAAGTTCCGTCCGGCAAACGAGTCGGTCAACATTGAGAAAATCGGGTTGACCCTCACGAACGGCACGTACTCTGGCCCGACAGGCGCCCAAGACCTCGTTCAGGCATACATCTACAACGGCGCGACGTTAGTCGGTACCGCAACCTTCACGGGAAGCGCGACGACAGCTACGTCCACGCTGTTGTCAGCTGTAACTCTGACGAGAGACCAAGACACCAAGCTTACAATCAAGGTTGACCTTGCGGATGTCGGCACTTCACAGGCCGGCACTCAAGGCGACTTGATTAAGGTTGATGTGGCGAACTTTGAGGGTTCAGGCGCATCTTCTGGAACTACGATTAGAGGCGGCGCAGCGGCCGGCTTGACAGCTGTCGCCGGTGTTCGCCTCCTCAACACGTATCCGACAGTTGCACAAGGCACGCTCGCGAGCGGTTCAGGCAGCGCTTCAGCCGGCAAGCTCATCCGCTTCTCGGTTACGGCTAACTCTGCAGGTGATGTGGGCATTGATCGCTTCACCTTCACTATCGCCACGACATCCGGCCTGACAATCTCTGGTCTCGGTCTCTATGCCTACGAGGATTCCGCGTATTCAACGCCGGTTTCCGGACAAGGCGCTAGCGGCCTCATCGGCACGACCAGAACGGCGACCTCAACCTCCAATGTTCAACTCGGAGTGTCTTCACCGACGGCTCCGCTTGAAATTCCGGCAGGAGGGACCCGCTACTTTGAGCTTCGCGGCTCGGTGGGTGGTTTGACGACTGGCTCATCCATCACAACAACGCTGTTGGGTGACTCGGCATACTCCACTCTGGCGGCGACATCTTCACTCGCAGTCAACTTCGTCTGGTCTCCAAATGCGACGACGACATCAAACGCCACGCATGCGGACTGGACAAGCGGCTACAGTGTTATTGGCCTGCCTTCTAGCGGTCTCATCCAGACAGTTTCCTACTAGTCTTGATGACACTGTCCCGCTCATGGCGACAACATGAGCAAAGCAAGCCCCCGCTTTCAAAAAAAGCGGGGGCTTCGCTTATGGCATTTTGTCCAAGGGGAGTCCTTGGATACGCCTATCCAAGGACTCCCCTTGGACTGTTTTCCAAGACACTTCTTGACTTCCAGATTTTGACATTTATGATTGAGAAACCATGAGCACAGCTACAATTTCTAAAGGACTGAGAAAAAACGACGACTCTGTGACTATTCCTCGCAAGAAATATGAGGAGTTTCTGGAGTTTGAAAAGATTGTTGAGAAAAGGTCAGAGGAAGAGGCAGACACAGATGAAGCCATTAAGATATATAAAAAAGAGAAACAGCAAGAGAAACTAAAAATCATCAAATCTCTAGCCGATATCGGCTAATATTGCCAGTCTATTGATAGTGGTTGTTGATATCGATAACCTCGATAGTTTCTCGCACAGCGAAAATGAAAATCGCCCGATATTTTCTATCAATCCTGAAACTGTATAGATGCATCTGCCGCGGCTCAAGAAGTTCCATGTTAAGACTGGGATGAAAAACATTCTCCTCGAATAGCCTCTTTTGTTTATTGAACTTTTTCGTCAGACGGCGTTCCTTGAGATACTCCTCAAGTTCTTTACGAAGAGGGAGAATGTTCATGAGGTCGGCTTATTTCCGAAAGTACGAAGAACGAGCAAGTCCTTTTGCGACACTATCCAGAAATTCTTTAGAATATCGCTTCGTCTGCCGCATGGCAGAAATCACTTTCTTTGCGTCGCGTGTTGGCGGCGGAGCAAACAAATCAGTACCTGCAACAGAAACAATCTGACGGTACGCCTCCGCCTGCCTTTTCAGGCCTTCATATTGAGTTTTCGTGATTGTAACTGTGCTCATAAAGCGCAGTATAACGCTAGACGTTACAAGCTACAAGCTACCAGTTACAAGCTATTCCCGTTGTCCACATCCCTGTAAGCGTTTATTCTTTCTTAGGGGGTAGTATTAGTTCCGAGGTGAGTCCTTGGCACTGAAAGGTCTCTCCTCGGAAACTTTAACCGTTGTCCTTTATTTATGATTTATTTAACCTAGAAGCTAGTCGCTAGAACCCAGAAGCTATATGTCCCATTCATCCCGCCTTTCCATACCATTACTCCTAATTATTTTTGTTGCGCTTGCAGTTCCGCTAATAGCTCGCGCGGTAACAGAGGCAGATGTATTACCAGGAGCAAAATATTGCCCATGGTATAAGGGCTTTTGGTGTCAGGATGCAAATCGTGCCAACGGGTTCACTGGTGATGGAACTATGACCCTAGCGCAATATCAAGCCCGAAATTCGGCCTCAAGTCCCGTAGCTCCTGCAGTAGCCCAAAACCAAGGGACCACTCAATCTGTTCCAGCCACAGCTTATCAAACATCAGGCCGTGATTACTTGGTAGATGACAAAGCATTCTACGAAAATGCTCAGGCATGCAATGCGAAAAAAGGTTGGACGTGTACCGATGAAGAAAAAAAGTGGTTTTATGATAGCAGGGGGCTATCAATTACACCCTCTAGTTCAAAGGAGCCTACCGACAACTGGAATTTGCAGGGGGTCAGAGAGCCGTCAGATAACTTGGACCTTCAAGGTGGTACTAAGGCAAAAGTAGTGCCTGGTACAACAGCTCCAGTCTCTACGGAACCGGATCCATCAGTATGGGTGAAAGACTCAACGGGAGCGTATTTTCTAAAAAGTGATTTGGAATCATCAGTACCAGCGATAAAGGCACTTACTCCATTGCAGAAGTATCAAGCGCAGTTTAACGTTGATGCTGAATTTGAACGCATCGGAAAGAGTTGTGGTGCCGACGACTTGGGCATGGGTCAAGAAAGATGCATGAACTATATGATTGGGCTTTATCGAGGAGGAAACCCTCTTTCAAGTGATGCCTTAAAAGTGCAAACATACATTAATTCGCAATCAAGCGCGCCACAGCCGAGCACTGGGAATGATGCCGACTGTGCTGCTAAATATCCGAATGAAGGGGACTATGGACGATATCTCCAGTGCGTAACGCAAGGACAGTCTCAAACTCCTAGCGCAACAGACTCCGCATACGTTAATCCATATGGGGAATCAAGCAGTAACGCTGATTTTTATACATACATGGACAGTTGCGACAAAAAATATGGCACCAATACTACTGATGCTAATATTTGTAAGGAACCGATTTTGAGAGAGATGGGCATCACGGAACCCATGCAATATCCTGCGCCAGTTGTAGATTATAGCCGGTCTGCTCCGGCGGAAGATATTGCGCGTTTTAATTCAGCCCAACCCTGTGCCAGACGCGCCGGCAATGGAGATTGTCTGGACGAACCTACGGGGGGATTACAATGCTACTCGTGGATAGCTTCTTGGTTGCCAGCTTGTGAGAATTATAAAAGTACGCCCACTCTTGTTCCGACCAAAGAAGGAGGCGTGAGCGTGACCTATGAGCAATTTCCCGCGCCGGTTGAAGAGAGGCAAGCCCCTGTCCCTCGGCCTTACACGCGAGAAGAGGAGGACGCTCTTAGCCGTATCACGGTTACGGCAGAAGATACACGCTTTACGCCCGATGAGACGACTCCCGGGCCAGCTACAGGTTGGTTGAAGAACACTCAGGATTTCTTCTCGGGTCTTTTTGGCGGCGGTGCTAGTAAATCTAAAGCAACATATGAAATCTACGACCTAGAACGTGCGTATCCAGACATTCCGATGGGTGCTAATTTTGAACCCGATTGGACGCCGGTGCTGATAGAACAGAATATTTTTGCTGCACCCGCCGCTGTTGAGGTTGATTACGGACAGACGCCGCCAGGATGGGACGAACCGTACAACGATTCGCAAGATGAAATATTGCTCTACACAGAAACGATTCGGGAAGAAGATTATGGAGGAGATGGTACTTACTGGCAGGAGGACGCTGACACAAATGCATCAGGGGATGCCTCGAATCAACCTTCCATGCGTGGATTTGGAACCTATGACATGAGAAAAGGAAATGACCCCGAGCAAGTAACCGGCCTTACTTCTGATCAGTTGCAGAAAATCAGTGACCATTGTGCTGACGACGTGTATTTTCAGGGATGTGTGTTAAACAACATAGATACTTTTAAGGTCACTGGGGAATTGATACCTTCTATCCAGCCAAGTGAACCCCTGCCCGGTGAATTTAGCAATACCATGCAATCGGAATCCTTTGTCAAAGATGCAAATTACGTGCAAGAGAATGTTATCAATGACATCCCAATACAACAAGATGAGGGTACAGGATGGTCAATTTGGAACCCTAGTAGTTGGCCGATTTTCCAAGGCACAGAGGCATCCATCAAACCACTCCGCCAATTCTCCATGGCTGTTCCATTCTCCGGCGAAATGTTCCAGCAAAGCTTAGTCGCCAGCGCCTTCGGCGCATTCCTCGCGGACCCCAAAAAGTAACTCTCCCCAAACCACTCCAAGGGTTCCCCTTGGAACCAAAGTTGCTGTAATATTTACAAATGCAGAGGAAATTCCAGTTTGAGACGGGCGAATGCTACCACATTTTCAATCGCGGTGTCGAAAAACGCATCATATTTCAAGACGAGTGGGATTGGACGAGATTTCAAAATCTGCTCTATCTCGCGAATGGGGACAAACCCCTTGTATTCAAACTGCTCCAAGGGGAACCCTTGGAGCAGGAGCGAGGCGATGCGCATGCAAGTATTATCGCTTACGCTCTCATACCAAACCATTACCACATTATTGGACGTGAGGATAAAAATGGCGGGCTTAGCAGACTAATGGGTAAATTATCAACCTCATATTCCATGTATTTCAATACTAAATACGCGCGTAGCGGACCTCTACTGTGCCGTCCTTTCCGCGCACGACACATAAACTCGGACGACTATTTCCGGTGGGTGCTGTCATATGTGCATTTAAACCCGTTGGATATTATGGAGCCCGGATGGTCGGAGAAAGGAAAAATAGATTTTGACCGGGCCGTCAAATTTCTTCAGTCATTTGCATATTCAAGTTATCCGGACTATTTTCTGGAAAAACGACTGGCAACAAGAATCATCAACAAAGGGGCGCTACCGGTGGAAATATCTGACCTTGAAAGCGTGCAAGAAATGCTTGAAGAATTCCGAACTCCGCCGGAGAACTCGGCTTTTCCTTGGGAGTAGTACTCCCAAAAGACTCCAAGGGGAGTCCTTGGATTCCAACTGGAGATTATCCGGTGGAACCTTTATAATGCAGGCATGCAAAATCTGAAGCCCTTGGTAACGATTGCTGTTCTCTTGGCTCTAGTCGGAGCAGCCGTTGTTTTGTCGCGCAAAGCGCCGGCTCCGGCGGTATCAATAGCAGTAGACCCGGCCGCTTCAACGACGGTACTTACGCAGGATTCTTCTTACAAAATTGAGTATCTAGCGATACCGCAGGACACAGAAAATACGGAAGGCACAGCTTCTTCAAGCGCCCCGCTTTCGCGGCAGGTTAAATATTCGCCCGGCCTTTCCCCCGAAGTAAAGCGGATTTTGAGCGAGCGCATTGCCGCGCTTCGCGGCTCGCTTTCAAAAAATGTGCTGGACTTCAATTCATGGATGTCGCTTGCAGTCCAATACAAAACGGCGGGAGATTACGAGGGGGCAAAAGAGGTCTGGGAATACATCACCCTTTTTTATCCGGGGGACTCAATAGCACTTCATAATTTAGGCGACTTATACCATCACTTTCTGAATGATTTTGCGAAAGCGGAATATTATTTTAAACGCGCCATTGATGCGGATTCCACGCGCGCGATAAATTATGCCGCATTGCATGAGCTTTACCGCTACTCGTACAAACGAGACACGGCTCTTGCGGCGGACATCTTGAAAGAGGGGATTGAAAAAGTAAGCGGGAATCAGGTAATAGATATGTACAGCGAGCTCGGCTCTTACTACCAAGATAAAAATGACACAGGGAATGCCATTCTTTACTACACGAGGGCGCGCGATGTGGCAGAGAAAGCGGGAAACGCCAGTCTTGCCGCGCAGTTGGATGCCGCGTTGAACGAGCTTAAGAAATAAGACAAACTCCCATGACAGGCTCATTTCTGCGCTTTGCTTTCGGTTTCCTCGCGTTAATCGGAGTTAGTTTTGCGATTACCGTGACTATGGATAAATACGCTTCTTCGCAAGAACCTGCGCAAAGCGCGGCAGCGGCTGCATTCATGCAGCAGAAGTGATGCTCCAATCATGGTTTTGAATTAATAATTACACCTGATACAATTTTGTAGAACATGAAATACTTCTTGCATGCAGAAAGCGGCATCCCCATTCTTATTCATGAACCATTAAGAGCATAAACTCCGTATAGTGAGCACAGGCACATGATAAAACTTCGCATGCAGGCCAACGAGACACGCCCGTGGGGTTCGTTTAAACGATTTACACTCAATGAGCCGACGACGGTCAAAATTATTACCGTGAGCGCTGGAAAGAAATTGAGTTTGCAGATGCACGCGAACCGCGACGAATTCTGGTGCATCATCGGAGGTTCTGGGACTGTTCTCATCGGTGGCAAAAAGAGAAAAGCGCGTCTAGGTGATGAATTCTACATACCTCGAGGCACGCGACATCGTGCAGAAAGCAGCAGTGGCCGAGAAAACCTGCGTTTTCTGGAAATCAGTTTTGGACTGTTCGATGAGAACGATGAGACGCGCATTGAGGACGACTATGGACGCGCATGATAATTTTGACATACATCTTTATAGCGGTGCTGGCAGTAGTTGTAGGTTTTGCAGCTTACGCGGCGATTCGCACGACCAGCGCGCGGCGCATGGGGCGCCGCGCGCTTCTCTCGCGCTCGCCGAGAAATCCAATACTCGCGCCCAACTCGAATGAACCGTGGGAGAACGCGGCAGTTTTCAATCCCGCAGCAGTGTATGCGAACGGCCGCGTGCACCTTTTTTACCGCGCACTCGGGATGGACGGCATTTCTCGCATCGGCTACGCCGTGAGCGCGGACGGCATCCATTTTGAACGCTCTTCCCGACCGGCGTTCGCGATGAGAACTCCCTCGCCCGCGCGGTTCAAGAATCCGTTTTCCTCTTCCGAAAAACTTCACTACGATACGGGCCTCTACGCCTCGGGCGGAGGATGGGGAGGGAGCGAAGACCCGCGCGCGGTTCTGATAGAAGGCCGTGTGTACATGACGTTCGGCGTATTTGAGTCTTGGGAATCGCTCCGCATTGCGCTCACCTCGATCGGCCTCAACGACATTGATGCTCGGAGATGGAACTGGGCTCCGCATTTTTTTATTTCGCCGCACAACGAGGCTCACAAGAACTGGGTCATGTTTCCCGAAAAAATCCGCGGCAAGTTTGCAATCCTGCACGCACTCTCGCCCGACATCCGTATTGAATATGTAGATTCGCTGGATGGGCTCGCGGAGCATCCGATACGAAGCAATAATAAACGCAGCGGCCGCGCGGGCCACTGGGATGCGTTCGTGCGGGGTGCCGCCGCGCCGCCCATAAAAACGAAGTACGGCTGGCTCCTTCTATACCACGGAATGAAGCCAAAAGAGCATGTCGGCTACAAAGTCGGCGCCGTGCTCCTTGATATTGATGACCCGACAAAAATCCTCTATCGCTCCGCGGCCCCGATTCTGGAGCCGCGCGAATGGTACGAGAATGATTGGAAACCGGGAGTTGTGTACGCCTCCGGCGCCATCGTGAAAGACGGCATGCTCTTTGTGTATTACGGCGGCGGCGACAAATGGGTAAATGTCGCGACAGCGCCTCTGGAGCAGTTCCTGCAGGCGCTTATGGCTGGCGGGCAAGCAGAGCTTTCGCGAGCCGTATAATCCTGACTGTGGCGCGGAGAGAGTGGAGAAAAATCGTGCGAGCACGTATCAGCGTACAAAAAATATACACATGTACATCGTCAAACGAAATCCGAACAATCCGATTATCGCGCCCGAGGCCGAGAGCGTGGGGGAAGCTCGCGGCACGTTCAACGGGTGTCCCGTGAAGCGCGGGGAAGACACGTACCTTTTGTATCGCGCGCTCGGAAATCCGGACCCGCTCTCCGCGCCCTCCGGCCTCTCCACGGTGAATATCGCGGTTTCGGAGAACAACGCGGGTTTCAAAAAACTCGGCCAATGTATCGTGCCCGATAGGCCATGGGACAAAGCCGGCTGCGAAGACCCGCGCGTTACTTTCTTTGAAGGCCGTTACGTCATTTTTTATACCGCACTCGGCGGATATCCCTTCGGCGCGAGCAACATCAGGGTCGGCGTTGCGCTCTCGCGCGATTTGGAAACGATTGACGAAAAACATTTGATAACGCCGTTCAACGCAAAAGCGATGGCTCTCTTTCCGGAGCGCGTGAACGGCAAAGTCACTGCTGTTCTCACCGCGCACACCGACGAACCGCCCGCGAAAATCGCCATCGTTACGTGTGATGAAATTGAAGACTTGTGGAACCCGAAGTTCTGGGAACACTGGCACGGGAAGCTTCCCGAACATTCACTCAATCCTCTGCGGCGGGACAATGACCACGCGGAAGTAGGCGCTCCTCCGATACGTACGAAAGACGGCTGGCTCCTTCTCTACTCATACATGCAGAACTACTTCGGCGGCGGCGAGCGCGTCTTCGGCATAGAAGCGATGCTTCTCGGGGCAAATGACCCGCGCACCATAGTCGGCAGGACGAAGGGGCCCATTCTCGTGCCGGAAGAACTCTACGAACGGTATGGCACCACCGAAAATGTCGTTTTTCCTTCGGGCATGCTTCTCGCAAAAAACGGACGTCTGGACATTTTTTACGGCGCGGCGGATTTAGTATGCGCTTCTGCGTCTGTGTACCTTCCCGACCTTCTTGATGCGATGCATCCTCTACGTCGCGCGAAATTCGCGGCGCGCGCGGAGAAAAATCCGCTCATTGAGCCTGACCCACTGCATGCATGGGAAAAAAAAGCGACATTCAACGCCGCCGCGATTGACATAGACGGTACTGCGCACCTCCTGTACCGCGCGATGGGCGACGACAACACATCTGTTCTCGGCTATGCAGAGATGCGGAAAGACGGGCTTTCCGTGAAGAGTCGTCTTTCTGCTCCGGTGTATGTGCCACGGGCAGATTTTGAGCAGAAGCGCGGCGACTCGCATGGCAACTCCGGCTGTGAAGACCCGCGCATTACGAGAATCGATGATACGCTCTACGTGAGCTATACTGCCTACGATGGCGTGCATATGCCCCGCAGCGCGCTCACCTCGATCTCCGTCAGCGATTTTCTGGCGCGTAATTGGGACGCATGGGAAGAGCCGCAGCTCATCACGCCCGACATTGTTGATGACAAGGATATGTGCATCCTGCCGGAGAAATGCCGCGGCAACTACTACATTTTTCACCGCATCGGCAACCAAATATGCGCCGATTTCAGGCAGTCACTCGATTTCTCGGGGGAGCGTCTAAAGCGCTGCATTGATGTCATGGGTCCGAGGCCCGGCATGTGGGACAGCAGAAAAGTCGGCATAGCGGGCGTGCCCATTCTCACAAAGAAGGGGTGGCTCTTCATCTACCATGGCATTTCCAGCACGACGACCTATCGTCTCGGCGCCGCTCTGCTTGACCTCGACGATCCCACACGCGTTATCGCCCGCACCGTGGATCCTATTCTTGAACCGGTGGAGCCGTATGAGCGAGATGGCCAGATGCCGAGAGTGATTTTCTCCTGCGGGGGAATCGTTCGCGCCGACACCCTCATTATTTATTATGGCGCCGCCGACCGAGTGGTCGGTGCCGCAACGTTTTCAATGCGAAAACTCCTTTCTACTCTCGCGCCGAAAGTGCTTGACAATTCAAATACCCGCCCTTTCTGAACTGGAAGTTTCAATCTGCGGCGTGAATCGGTACAGAACCGACCCCTATATTTGTGGGTAACTTAATACCACGTTGACCGGTGTATATTAATCTGTAGAATGGTACGCGTAGGCCAGAGACAGCCCCGACGCAAGGTCGGGGTCCCGACCTGAAAAGCGTCGGGACGAGCATTGGATTCGCAGTCCGTGTCAGACTTGCCAAGGTCGAAAACTCTAAACCGCTGCGGCGGGTAGATTCTCGAGGCCTGAATTTAGCGGGTGAGCGGAGCGAGCGCGAAATTCACCCTGTTAAATCCTCGCGCATGACGCGAGGCCGGCAAAGCCGAATTTAACAGGGTCTAAGATTTCCTAACCTCGCTGCGCTCAATAACGAAATCTAAGATGGCGAAAACAAAAGAACAGAAGTCGGAGATAATCAGCAAGTTGGAGAAGGCGTTCAAAAACGCCTCGTCTGCGGTTCTCGTCCACTTTACGAAAATCAGCGTGGCTGAAGAGTCCGCGATGCGCCGGAGCTTCCGCACAGATGGAATATCGTACACGGTGGCGAAAAAGACACTTATCCGGCGCGCGCTGGACAAGATGGGTCTTGAACACAAAGACATGCCGCTTGAAGGAGAAGTTGCGATTGCCTACGACTCGCAGAAGGCAGGCGACCCGACGGTTGCCGCGAGGCGCGTCTTGGTGTTCATCAAACAATTTGGAGCCGAAAAATTGTCCATTCTAGGGGGCATTTTTGAAGGCCGGATTGTCGGGCAGGAAGAAATGCGCGAAATCGCGACCATTCCTTCGCTCCACGCTTTGCGCGGAATGTTCGTAAATGTGATAAGTTCGCCCATGCGCGGACTCGTAGTTGCACTTAGTGCAATTGGGGAGAAGAAGAATTAGTTATTAGCAGCCCCGACGCACAGAGTGGTCGGGGTCCCGACTGAAACGTCGGGAATGAAACAACAAAATAATATGGATGAAAACCAAACAACAACTGAAATTGTAGAAGTGCCGGCAAAATTCAAGGCGCTGGTTGAACAAGTTGAACAAATGACCGTTTTGGAATTAAACGAGCTCGTTAAAGTATTAGAAAAGAAATTCGGCGTGTCTGCACAAGCCGCCGCAGCCGCTCCAGCCGCCGCAGATGCCACAGCCGGCGAGGAGAAGAGCGAATTCAACGTTGAACTTACCGCCATGGGCGAACAGAAAATCGCCGTCATCAAGGTGGTGAAGGAAGTGCTCGCGCTTGGTCTTAAGGAGGCGAAGGACCTCGTAGAGAGCGCCCCAGTGATGCTTAAAGAAGGTGTAAAGAAAGAAACAGCGGAAGAGTGGAAAAAGAAGATTGAAACAGCCGGAGGTAAGGTTACACTTAAGTAACTTTTACGACAGCGGGCCGGTGGGAGGACTACGTTGAAAGATATTGCTATACCTGAAACGTCGAGATGCAGAGAATGTCGGAACGTTTTGAGGTGTCGCATGCAGTAGCATGCGGCCAAAGTCGCGCGACGGCGCGAATGACGTCGAAGTCAGCAGATTTCGACGATGGAGGAAAAGTTACGTTGAAGTAATCAAAATTCCGAGGAGACACCTTCCCTGCCCGCCGCAAGCTGGGCGTAGGCGGGCTCATTCGCGCGACGGCGCGAATGACGTCGAAGTCAGCAGATTTCGACGATGGAGGAAAAGTTACGTTGAAGTAATCAAAATTCCGAGGAGACACCTTCCCTGCCCGCCGCAAGCTGGGCGTAGGCGGGCAAAAACGAAGGAGTCACCTCGGGAACAGCAAAACAGCGGCCATTTGGCCGTTGTTTTCTTGTGTATTTTGCTATATTTTTGCGCTTTCCTGCTCCACGCCCTATTAATATTGGCGCGATTTTGTGCTAAAATCTTGACATGGGCGAGGACTTTCTAAGCACTTTTTTGGGCAATCAGGCTCGCGCTAAGCTTGTTCGGATTTTTGTTTTTAATGAATCCGAAACCTTCACGCTTGCACAGGCGACAAAGCGCTCCGGCGTGAGCACCCAAGCGGCAAAGCGGGAGATGAAATCTTTGGAAAAAATCGGAATAATCAAGAAAATAAAGAAAGCCGGCAATAAGCCGAAAGCAAACGGCAAGAAAACGCGGGGGAAAAGGTCTGCAAGCGGGCAGGGAACGGAAAGTGCATGGATTCTAAACGCAGAATTTAAGTATTTGCGCGCATTGTCCCTGTTCGTACATGAGGCCTCTCCGGTACGATACGAGAACATCGTCGCGGCCCTTAAGAGTTCCGGACGGCTCTCCTCGGTTGTAGCTTCCGGATGTTTTACGGGAGATACGACCCGTCCGGTAGACCTGATTGTCGTCGTTGACAATGTAAATGAAAGCCGTCTTCTCCATGCCATTAAGGCGCTAGAGCCGGTTTTCGGGCGCGAAATCCGCTACGCCGTATTTTCAACTCCTGAATTTCGCTATCGCCTCACCATACAAGACCGCTTAATCCGCGACACTCTTGACTATCCGCACCGGATTCTATTTGACCGCACACACCTCTTGTAATTCCATGGCTCATTTGAGCCACTAAATGGCGCTTATTCCTATCCACATTGACGGCTTGATATGCGCGCATAAAGACGCGACGGGTGGTATCATTGTGCATAAGGCGAGCGTGCGGCAAGACCGGCGCTGTCCCGTCCAGCCCCAGTTTTGGAAAGCGGAGGTATCGTCTTTCAAAACTGGAGCTGGAGATTAGGCTAAAACAATGCTCCGCATTGTTCGCCCGCCCGCCTTTGGCGGACTAGGGAGGTCGAAATATCCATTATAAACATTATTAATAATCAATGATTACCAATATATGATAGTTTCACAGTCAGCGGATTTGGTTCAGGGTTCTTTCGTTGATTTATGGCTCACGGTGGTGCGGTATCTGCCGTCCATTCTCGTTGCAGTCATAGTCTTTGTGCTCGGTCTGGTTTTTGGCGCTATTCTGTACCGCATAGTGGTACAGGTGGTGAAGGTTTTACGAATTGACGACGCTCTCAAGGCCGCGGGTCTTGAATCGGCGGCCAAAGATGCCGGTTTCAATCTTGACATCGGGCGCTTCTTGGGGACCTTGGTCAAATGGTTCGTGGTCATCGTATTCCTCGTTGCGGCTCTGGACGTCTTGGGATTGAGCAGAGTTACGGTATTCCTGCAGCAGGTGGTTCTGCTTTACCTCCCGCAGGTAATAGTAGCGGTCCTTATTCTGATTCTTGCCGCGATTGTAGCGGAGGTGGCGAAAAAGTTGATCGCCGGTTCCGCCCGCGCAACGGGGGCGCATGCGGCAAATCTTGCCGGCAATGTTGCCAAGTGGTCAGTCTGGACGTTCGCGATTCTTGCCGCTCTAAGCCAATTGAATGTTGCGCCTGAATTCATGCAGACGCTCTTCACAGGATTGGTGGTTGCTCTTGCCCTCGCATTCGGACTATCCTTCGGTCTCGGAGGAAAGGAGGCGGCGGCGCGCACCATTGAGAGAATTCGCTCCGAAATTGCGGCTCACAGAGATTAATCTTTTCTGAAGCCGATTTTCCGGAAGGATTACGAGCAACACGCTCCCCGCAAGGGGGGCGTGTTGCGTTTGGTATAATCCGCAGGATGGAAGCAGTTATTCTAACGGCGGGGCGCGGCACCAGAATGGGGGAACTTACGAAAACGACGCCTAAGGCGCTTCTCAAAGTTTCCGGAAAGACTCTTCTTGAGCACAAGTTGGACATTCTTCCGGACGAGGTAGGCGAAGTTGTTATCGTCGTCGGTTATCTGGGCAGTTTGATACGGAAATACATCGGCGGCGAATACAAAGGCAGGCGCATACTTTACGTTGAAGAAGAAAATCCGGTAGGCGGCACGGCACATTCCCTGTGGAAAGCGAGGGAGCATCTCTCGAATAAATTCTTGGTGATGAGCGGAGACAACATTTACGCACGCTCCGACATTGCCGAGTGCGCGAAGTATGAATGGGCAATTCTCGCAGAGGAGAAGAAATATTTGGGCCGCGCGGGGCGCATCGTCGTGGATGGACTTGGAAATGTTATTGGAGTGATAGAAAATGAGGAAACGGCAAAGGGCGGCGGGCTTGCAAATACGGGCCTGTATGCATTGGACGCGAGAATTTTTGACTATCCGCCGGTTCCGAAATCCCCCGATTCCGGCGAGCTGGGGCTTCCGCAAACAATGATGCAGGCGGTTAATGATATAGCCATAAAAGCGGTATATGCAACCTTCTGGATTGAAATAAAATCTCCGGAAGACTTGAAAAAGGCCGAAGAAAAGCTGAAAGATTTGCCGTAAATCGTCTGTTAACGCATTATCCACGCTTTCCAGCGAACCCTGATTTGACACGGATAATTAAATCTAATATACTCTCCGCACGTATGAATATTTTTAAGAGCTTAAAGAAGTGGCGCGGATAGCCGAAGCTTCAGGGCTTTGCGATCCGAGCCGCTATTCCAGCGGCTTTTTTAATGTATCATACGTTGCACGTTGACCCAGTTGGCGATTCAGCAGAATCGTGCCTGGCTCAATGAGCTCATTGACATACGAAGAGCGACAAATACCTCTTGCCGAAGGCAAGAGCGCGGATAAGCGCGGATAAAAATGCACGCAGATTAACGCGGATGAATTCATCTGCGAGAATCAGCGTCTTCTATACTGCGAAAATCTGCGCTTGAGCGAAGCGAGAGGATGAAAGAATCAAACAAAAGTGTTGATGTGGTGTAGACCGCATCAGTGCAGGAACTCATACTGTATCGTCTACAGTATGGGCAACAAACCCCGTAAAACGGCTAACGCCGTCACGGGGTACAACGCGGTTCTCAGAATTCCTTACGGGAGTTCTGAGTAAGGGCGTGCGGTGGATGCCTTGACTCTAAAGGGCGATGAAGGACGCGGCTTAGCTGCGATACGCTTCGGGGAGGTGCTATGCAACCTTTGATCCGAAGATTTCCGAATGGGGAAACCCCATCAGGTGAACCTTGATGATTCTCTACTTAAACGATGGAGAAAGCTGACCTCGGGAAGTGAAACATCTCAGTACCGGGAGGAAAAGAAAACAATAGTTATTCCCTTAGTAGCGGCGAGCGAAACGGGAGAAGCCCAAACTCAGCCACGACATCTTGTCTTCGACAAGATCGCGGATAAGCGCGGATAAAAATACACGCGGATTAACGCGGATGAATTCATCTGCGAAAATCAGCGTCTTAATCTGCGAAAATCAGCGTTCTCGCCGGAGGCGAGATGTTGGGATTGGGGGTTGTAAGGCTACAGTATCTTGTCTCCGACAAGATCGCGGATTAACGCGGATAAAAATACACGCAGATTAACGCGGATGAATTCATCTGCGTAAATCAGCGTCTTCCAATCTGCGTAAATCAGCGGTCTCGACGGAGGCGAGACAGAGTAAGAAATTGCCGAGTTAGAGGAATCTTCTGGAAAGAAGAGCCCCAGTGGGTAATAGCCCCGTACTCGAAAACGAAGCAACTCTATGGCTGTGACAAGCGAGGGTCGCGGGAGCACTTGTGCTCACATGACCGAGCGCAGTCCAGCCATATGGAACGCAAGTTCCATATGGCTGTAGTTCTTGAGTAGCTCGAGACATGAATAGCTTGAGTGA
>Ga0209542_10006355_pt1 | contig 23033 bp, 25 predicted proteins | sample RifCSPhighO2_01_FD_184028 | JGI IMG/M metagenome (GOLD analysis project Ga0209542, IMG submission 184028) | Soil microbial communities from Rifle, Colorado - Rifle CSP2_plank highO2_0.1 (SPAdes) (version 2) | ecosystem: Environmental > Terrestrial > Deep subsurface > Rock core/Sediment ... | reverse complement strand
AAATTCCTGGAAGATCTTTTTTATCTCTTCACCTTCCCTAATATCAACTTGATAGAATTTGGTTTTTGGATCCAGATTTTCTTTTTTCCCTGTCCTAAGGCTATCAATCACGGCAATTTCATGCCCCAGTTCCAACAACCTATCTTGCAGGTGAGACCCGATAAACCCGGCTCCTCCGGTAATTAATATATTCATAATATTAACTTACATCATTGATAACATCCGCTCTACTGGTTAACGCCGGGTTTGCGAGCTACGCTCTTGAATCCCGCTCCTCCGGTAATTAAAATTTTCATAATTTTTGTCCTCAAAAATTTCAAGCTTTGCTTTGACCGTAGGTTAAAGCATGCTTATTAAATTACATCTTTAACCAATTTAACTAAGTATTTTTTAAGTCCTTCACTGGTATCAGGGTGCATTAGTCCATATTCAATAACCGTTTTCAAGTAATCAATTTTATTACCTGTGTCCCGATAGATCGCGTTTTGCAATTCAATAGCATGAACCGGGATTCCTTTATCAATAATCTTTTGGGTGCCATCAGTTAAATATAGCTCACGGTCTTGTGCTTTGTTTGCCATCACTTCCTCTAGTGCCTCATAGATATCAACTGTTGCCACAATTCCACCATTACCCACTAAATTGGATGGAGCATTTTCCCTGGTTCCTGGTTTTTCAACAAACTGTTTAACTCTAAAAACGCCGTCACCAACACTATCGCCTCCGACGTAACCATACTTCTTCAAACCATCATCACCCTCATACTTAATTGTTCCCAGTATCATTGTTTGATATCTTTCGTAAGCATCAATTAGCTGTTTGGCTCGAGATGGTTTGGCATCAACAAACTCATCTCCCCAAAATATTAGGAACGGATCATCACCCATAATATGCTTAGCATTCAATACCGGAGTACCAGTCCCCATTGGGCCTTTTTGGCGGATATAAACAAACTCAGCCATATCGGAGATTTGACGAACTAATGCAAGTTCTTCTATTTTTCCAGCTTCTTCCAATTTTCTCTCTAACTCAAAGTTATTATCAAAGTGGTCTTCAATACTGCGTTTAATCCAACCAGTCACAATCACAATCGTCTCAATTCCAGCTTCCACTAGCTCTTCAACCACTCTTTGAATAATTGGCTTATCCACCAAAGGCATCATCTCTTTGGGCATGGCTTTGGTTTGGGGCAAGAACCTAGTTCCAAACCCAGCAGCTGGAATAAGTGCTTTAGTAATTTTTTGAGCCATAGAATAAATAATATACTTTAAGGAGATTTATGTCCACCAGTGGAACCAAACTTACCTCTTGAACTATCACTAATTTCATCAACCTCTTCCCACTCCGCTATCTCAACTGGCACGAATATTCCTTGAGCAATTCTTTCCCCTCGCTCAACAACTACTTCTTCATCTGTAAAATTATAGACTGCAATATCGTACTCGTCATCTTCGCCCCAGAAATCTTGGTCACCAATACCGATACCATGAGGTGGCATTAGACCTTTTTTAAAAGGAGTTGAGCCGCGAGAAGCTACAATAAACATAAACCCCGGAGGGGTTTGGATAATTAAGTTTGAAGGAATTTTTGCAATAGACTTGGGCGGAATTTTAGTTTCAACTCTAGCATATAGATCACAACCAACAGCACCTTTTGAATGATACTCCGGCAGCGGCAAACTCTTATCAACCCTCTTAATTTTTACTTTCATGGGAGTTTATTATACCTTAACTTCTGTCGAAGAATTCTGCGCGGCTGGCCGGATCCGGCCTGGGAACCTCTAATTTCATCCCGGATAGATAGGGATCACTTCTGGAAATTTGATCATTTGCATCCCAAGCAAGAGTTCTATAATTAATATGACCGCTCGGTCTAACCCTCTGTGAAGCAAAATAGTTCCATTGCTTAGGATCACCCGACATCCAAAGGTCAGTTTGATGAGCTAGAGGTAATAAATTAAGTACGAAGTGGTAATCAATACTTCGCCCATATCTTCTATAAGTATCATCAAAGAATTTATTAAGGGAATCATAATATCCTTTTAGGAGATCAGTCATTTCCTTCTTTTGATCCTTAAATTCATTAATTTCATCAACATATCTCGGCAGCCCAAAGCCGTGGTCTAAAATCTGAGCGGTTGTTTGATAATCCCAGCTGAGCCCAAAAGTTAAAGGCATTGGAATAAACCTTCTCATCCCTCTATGACGATTAAAATCTCGTAGCTCTCCTAGAAAGCTTTTCATAATGACTGTTGTTCCTTCAGTTGTACCTGTCCAAATTGGTAATTCAGTATATTTATCATGACCATCAAAGATAATATCACTGATCTTCCTTTTTTCCTCCCCATTTTGAGTACGCGCCCACGGTACGGCATCATAATATCGTATACCGGGATAAATTAGAGAGAGGTATTGAGCTACCATAAGATCCCCAGATGAAAAATCACTACCAATTAAATGGGCTCCTTGTTCTACTTGCTCCGCCAAAGCGAAGAAGGGGATATTCATTTTATCTGGAAGATTTTTTCCTAAATATTCCTTAAATCTAGCCAAGTTTTGATTCACTGTTGGGGCAGGATCAGAATGTTTAATTAAACCTGGTGCTTCTGCTAAATAGCCCAGGGCTTTTTCTTCTTCGCCAGTTGGAGTTAATAATTTTTCTACTAAAGAGGCTGTCCTGCCATAAAATGGAATTGGTGAAGCTTTCATCTCACCAATTATCCTGGACCAATCCCTGGCTGAAGTTTCCATAGACATACCGCTACTTTGTCCTAGAACAAGGGCGTATCTTGCACAATCCAGCACCCGTGATGCTAGTGCACCTCTGTCACTAGCAGTTTCTGGTTTATAAAAATCAGTAAAAACTGGGATTAACATATCTCTAAATCGAGCAAACATCTGCAGGGAAGTATCTCCTAAATTCTGATATCGCTCCTCTAACGCTTTAACCTCTGCTTCCGGAATTTCTGAAGGTAAGTAGTTTTCAATGCTATGTAGGGTCGCCCCAGCAAAACCTCTTTGGTATCTAGTTGATTTTTCTTGACCACCATTAATGGCGCTTTGATTAAATAAAGCCATATTCCAGTGCATTGGAGTCATAAAATCAATCTGGAGCCTAGCCATATCACCAACTGAAGCATGCCCATAAGTTGTGAACATCTCTTCCAACTTCTCGTCTGGATTCACTCCTTTTTCTCCCATTTCATGCATGATTTCCCAGGGTGTTCCCGGAGCCCTGGATTGTCTAGCTCCAGCCCAAGCTTTATGAGCCGCTGATCTTTGATCTGGGCTAACTAAAGGAGTCGTAACAATTACTCCGGTCGACTTATCTTCTAAACAAACCAGCTGTTGCCCAGTCTGCTCCTCACTGAAAACAAACCACCGATATTCCCCCTGATCCAACGTTTTAACTGGTACTAATATTTCTTTTTCAGCCATTGGTAGCGCTCCTTCGCAAGTATCTTTGAGTTATATAACCAATATCACTGTGCACAACTTCTTTAGACTGGTTTCCACTTATTAAAAAAATATTTTTATCGCTGTGTACTTCGCGCTGATTATGGAAATATTCTGTATAGCCCCTACAAAGTTTTTCCCTAAATTCATATCCCTGTTTTTCAAAGACTTGCAGCTGTCCTTGGTTATCCTGGTTAGCCTCTCTTCTAATACTTTCATCAGCTGAAATATTTAGTACAAAAGTCAGGTCAGGCCCGTTGCTAACTACCTGGTGATGCAGTACATCTAATAAACCTACACTAACACCTTGAACCAAACCTTGGTAGACGAAGGTTGATGCCTCAAAACGATCAGAGATAACGGTAATTCCTTTTTCTAAATGGGGGTAAACAATTGTTTTTAAAAACTCCTTTCTAGCGGCATAAAAAAGTAATGTTTGAGTTATTGGATCAAGCATATCAGGACGATCTTTTACTAATATTTGTCGAATTTCCTCGCTAACAGCAGCTCCACCTGGTTCTCTAGTATTAACCACCGGAATATGTTGTGCCACCAAATAATCGACAAGCATTTTAGACTGGGTAGTCTTACCTGAATTATCAACCCCTTCTAAAACTATGAACAATCCTCTTTCATTCATATTATTCTTCAACCTTTCTAAGTCTTGGCAACATATTCTCTGGTTTCCATTCTTTTTTTAATTGGATAATAGTTTGCGAAGTTTGGTAGTTACCTTCTTCGAAATATTGGCTGCCTCCCTTTAATGAATTTACTCTGAAAAACACCATTTGTGCAATGGGTTGATGGACAGGAATAAATGTCCACATATCAGATAAATTATTTTGTATTTCCATAGTCCAGCGGTTAAAATAGCCAACATCCCCCCACCCAGCGTCCTTACAAACAGATAAAAATATTCTGCCAATTGATGACCTAGCCTTCATCATAGTTGTAGCCTTTTCCTCGGCGCCAATGAATTCATCCGTATGAGCTAAAATAGTTTGTTGAGGTTCTAGGATAATTACTGGGTCATCAAGATCTAAACCTTGAAAATGTTCCTCTTTAAGATGTCTGCTAAAGGGACCCACTCCTAAAGTTAAATGCTCTCGGATAGTTAACGCTCTCCAGGGACCCTCCCAAGCTTCCTTGACATGTTCTGGATTATAAGGGTTAAATACATGAGAACCGGGATGTAACTTAGGGGTTACCCAAAAATATTCCCCTAGTGAAATATCATAGCTTGAAGTTTTAACTCTCGCAGCTTTAAATGGGTCTATATGTACCCATCCTTCTTCTTTACCCCGTAGAATCATATCTCGAGATAAAACTGAATGTGGGAAGTTTTCTTCTAAAAAATCCATTAGTGTAGCACCCAAAGCTGGGTTAGTGGACAAAACTCTTACCACAGACTGGGCAACCCTACCTCCTATTACCTTATCGGTTTCTACTTGTGAAACAACATGCTCAGTAATGAAATCTAAATCTGCTGGTGTAAATTTTTGATTTGGAAGTACTTCCATAAACTTTTGGCAGAGGACATTTACTTTTACTTTATCTGGAAAAAAATTTCAAGATGGCAAAATTACCTTGAGTGTAGTCTATAGCTGCTAGAATCTCAGATTTTTTGAGCTCCGTATATTCCTTCAAAATATCCTCAACACTCATCCCAGCTCCAAGAAAGTTCATAATTAGCTCCACAGAAATTCTAGTTCCAGCAATAACTGGTTTACCTTTTAAAACCTCTGGATCAGAAACAATTTTTGTTTTCATACATATATTATACTACAACTTTGCTAGCGGCCTCCACAAATCCCATAAATAAGGGATGGGGATTTAGGGGACGGGATTTTAATTCCGGATGAAATTGGGTGCTGATGAAGAAAGGGTGGTTTTTTAGTTCTATAATCTCCACCAACTTTCCATCTGGAGAAACCCCAGAAACAACTAACCCAGCTTTTTCTAGCTCACTTCGGTAGAAGTTATTGTATTCATAACGATGTCTATGACGCTCGGAAATGAGTGATGAGTTATGAGTTAAGAGTGATGAGTTTTTATATAGTTTATGAGTTAATGTACCTTTTTCCAATTTACATGGCCAGGCTCCCAGCCTCATTGTCCCACCATAATCTTTAGCTAGTAACTTCTTTTCTTGATCGGGCATAATATGAATTACTGGATGTTTAGTAGTTAAATCAATTTCTGTAGTATGAGCACCCATTAGCCCCAAAACATTTCTAGAGTATTCAATAACCGCCATCTGCATCCCGTAACACAGTCCAAAATATGGAATCTTATTTTCGCGAGCGAATTTGATGGCATTAATTTTACCTTCTACATCCCGTGAACCAAACCCTCCGGGCACAATAATACCTTGATATTTGCTTAAACCCTCCACGGATTTTTCCAATTGACCAGAATCAACCCAAGAAATTTCCGGAACCAATCCTTGACTATATGCCGCATGTTTGATTGCTTCAATAACGCTAATATAGGAGTCACTCAATACTCCGGCTCCACTGGCAAAATATTTGCCAACTATAGCAATCTTAATAGGAATCTTGGCTGTTTCTATTTTCTTGACAAAAGTTTTCCATTCACTGAGATCTTTATGTTTTCTTTTTAGTCGCAACTTCTTGAGAATCCTATTTGTTAAATTAAACTTTTCATAATTTAAGGGTATTTGATAAATATTAGTTACGTCTGGTGCTGGAATAATATCTTCTTCCTCGATTCCGGTATTTAAAGATAATCTTTTTCTTCTCGGTTCATCAATCGGAATTTCAGCTCTCGCCAATAGAATATCCGGCTGGATACCGGCAGTATTTAAGTCTTTAACTGACATCTGGGCTGGTTTTGATTTCATTTCACCTAAATTACTGGGAATTGGCAGATAAGTAATATGGACATGAATGACATCGTCGTGTTTTTTTAGTTTCAATAAACGATTGGCTTCTAAAAATAAGAGGTTTTGATATTCACCAGCAGTTCCTCCAATCTCAATTAGGACTATTTCAGCGTTACTATCTTTACCGGCATTTTGAATACGTAGAATGATTTCTTGGGTGATGTTATGGATATCAACATAATCGCCGTCATATTCTAAATTTCGCTCTTTTTGGATCACCGATAAATAAATACTACCCTGTGTAGCAATATTTGAAGAATTTAGATTCTGATCAAGAAATCTTTCATAATGGCCTAGGTCTTGATCAGTTTCTCTACCATCATCCAAGACAAATGTTTCACCGTGTGCCAAGGGATTCATTGTCCCAGCATCCACATTTAAATATGGATCCATTTTTAAGGGTGCGACTTTGTAACCTGCCGATTTAAGAAGGAGGGCAATTGAGGAGGTGGCTATCCCTTTACCAATTCCCGAAATAACACCACCACTAACAAAAATGTATTTCATTAAAGCTCGGAGGAATTTTGAGCCCTCAACATCATATCAATAATTTAGGTTCTGTCAACTAGAAAAAAGTAGATCAATCAATACAACCCGTATTGTCGCTTTTCAGAATCAGTAAATTCCCGCGTATCTATTTTGGAGAATACCACCTTCCAGACTTCATCTTCTCGGTTTAATAACATTTTCCTTGGAGAGAAAAGCGGAGGTATATAAGGTAAACCATTAGCGCGCTCGGAATAAAAATGACAGACAGCCACATTAACTATAGCCTGCAAATTATCTACCCGCTGAATACTATCTATCCTAAGTTTTTCGCCAAGATGCCAATCATTAAATTGTTTAAATAACCTAAGCTCCTGGGTAAAATCCCCTAGAGTTAAAGTTTTCTTGTCCTCTTTAGAAAGTAGCTCATATGTGATCCTGGCAAAGTTTGGATCGAACTTGAACTCTCCGAGCGGAGTGATCCCATACCAACAACCACAAATTACTTTACCAAAATTTCTTAGGGCATATTCTACTTTTATCTGCTCCATTTGACTATCTGGAGTCTCTATCAGTGACATATAACTTTTGAAATAATAACAACAACGATTGATAAATTCAATTAGTTATGGGAATCAACTAAAGAAACTCTTTGTATCAAAAACAGTGCCGATCGGTACTTAAAATGATTTAGGTCCCACTCTATTAGATTCAAGAACCAAAACCCAATCCTCTATTCCAGCTTCTTTAATTACTTCTTCTAACTGGTCGGCGCAGTCTTTTTTACAGGCCCAAACAGATTTCTGCCATTTTCGAAAACCCCAATCTATTAGCTTTTTTCTTAAAAATTTTCTGGCTGATCTTCTTTTTTCAGGAATATCAAAAACAACAATTCGCCATTTGCCATCCCAGTTTTCATCTTCATCTTTTAATAAAATTGCTTTATTTCTGCCAGCTTTTGTCAGTTTAAAAATAACTTCGCTGTCACTGATTAATTCTTTTTCTACCAACCCTTTTTCCCTTAATCTTTTTAGAGCTTGAGACAAAGCTGTCTTCCCCAATGGCCTTTCGAAATCATAGAGTAGCATATGGTGTCTAAAATCTTCATAACGAACAATTCCGTCAACAGTTTTTTCGAGGATTAGTAGTGCTATTTCAGAGCCACTTTTTTTCTTATTCATTATCAAAATGGTACCCGATCGATACCGATTTTGTCAACGAAGTATGTGAACTATTTGACATTGGAGAGTATAATATAGATATGGTTTCACCAGAACAAGATAAGGCTGATATGTTGACTTATATGGATGAACTTGGAAAAAGTAGGTTGACTAGGTTCAGAGAACGGGCTGCTGCGATCCCGGCTAATGCGGTCGGATCCTCTGAATGGCTCAAGGATGTCGGAGATTACTGGGAAGAGGCTCGCACAAATAGTGGACTCTCAAGATATGAAGTCGCCGGAAAAATTGGTGTACATGTTAATGTTATAAGATTTCTGGAATTAGGGATGGCTTACCCTGAAGAATTATATGGTAAGCTATTACCCCAACTTTCTCAGGCGTTAACAGGAAATTTGGAATCATATGAAACATTTAACCAAAAATATAAGATTACGGAGATGCCTATAAAAAAGTCGAGGTTCAAGTTGCTGCCTTTTGTCGCCTCAAGGTGGGAACCGATAAATACTGTGTCATAAAACCTGTCCACTGCTCACTGGTTTAGTCCAGGATGCGTATGTACATTTAGGATAGTTTTTGCAGCCGTAGAAGGTTCGGCCGGTTTTAGTGCGTCGCACCACAATATCTCCCTGGTCCTCTGGACATTTCGCATCAATTTTTTCTTCGATCGCTTCTGTATGTTTGCACTCTGGAAAGCCAGAACAGGCCAGGAATTTCCCAAACTTACCAGTCCTAACTATTAATTCCTTGCCACATTCTGAACACATCTTACCAGTGTGCTCTACTTCCAAAACCATCTTCTCAGCTTTTTCCCCTGTTTCCTCCAATTTCTTCTCAAAGGGTTCATAGAACTCTCTAATAACTGGTTGCCACTGCCTTTCCCCCCGAGAAACGGCATCCAGCTCATCCTCCATCCCAGCAGTAAACTGATAATCAAAGATATCCGCAAAATATTTCATTAAAAAATCAATGACGGTTATCCCTAAAGGAGTCGGCGTAAACTTGCGCTCAAATCGCTCAACATAATAGCGGTCCTGGATTGTCGACAGAATCGGTGCATAGGTACTTGGTCGCCCAATCCCCAACTCTTCCATTTTTTTGATCAGTGAGGCTTCAGTAAATCTAGGTGGTGGTTCAGTAAAATGCTGCCCTGGAATAAGCTCCAACAATTTTAGAATCTCACCTTCAGTTAGTTCTGGTAGAATTTTGTCTTTCTCTTGATCTTTTTCTTCATCATTTTCTTCCCCAACCTCCTTCCTCCTACCTCCTACCTCTTGATACACCTTCATCCAACCATCGAACTTAATAACAGAACCATTAGCACGTAAAGTGTAACTTCCGGCGACCACATCGACTGCTGTCTGATCAAAGATAGCCTCTGCCGTCTGACAAGCTACAAACCTCTTCCAAATCAAGTCATACAATCTCTCATGATCCCGAGTTAATTCACTCTTAACTCTTAACTCTGCATTCTGAATTCGCACGTCCGTAGGGCGGATAGCTTCATGGGCTTCCTGGGAATTTTTCTGTTTTGATTTGTATAATTTTGGAGCACTTGGTAAATAGTCTTTTCCCAATTCTTTACCAATGTAAACTCTCACTGATTCTACCGCTGATGCAGCTAAATTTACTGAATCAGTTCTCATGTAAGTAATTAAACCTTGCTCATATAAATTCTGTGCTAACATCATGGTCTTTTTAGCAGTAAATCCTAGCCTATTTGAAGCAGTTTGTTGCAGGGTTGAGGTAGTAAAAGGTGGGGCTGGGGAGCGCCGCATCTCTTTTTTGGTTACTTTGGCAATCTGGTAATTAGCTTTTTCTAAGTTAGCCAGATGTTCTTTTGCTTGTTTTTCATTATTAATCTCCAACTTCTTGCCATTTTGTTCTATCAAATTTGCTACAAACCTTGACTCTTGACTCTCGACTCTTGACTCTAATGCCGCTTCAATCGACCAATATTCAACTGGTTTAAAAGCAAGGACTTCCTTTTCCCTCTCAACAATTAGCCTAAGTGCCACTGACTGAACTCTTCCAGCTGATAATCCTCTTTTAATCTTGGCCCAAAGTAAGGGCGAGAGCTTATAACCCACTAACCGATCTAAAACTCGCCTGGCTTGTTGAGCATTTACTAACTGCATATCCAACTCACGGGGATGAGCAAATGCATCCTTGATGGCCTCCGGAGTAATTTCATGAAACTCAACCCTATGAATAGAAGTATCAAGGGGTTTTAGGGTATCAAGAGTATCAAGTGTCTTTTTCTGCTTTCCCTTTGATACCTTTGGTACTCTTTCCCCCTTTGATACTCTTGCGATTTCTGCCAGATGCCAAGCAATTGCCTCACCTTCCCGATCAGGATCGGTGGCTAACCAGAGGATTTCAGCCTCCCTTAGTAATTTTTTTAGCTCGTTTACTTTTTTCCTTTTATCTCTAGGAATAATATACTTAGGTTCGAAATTATTCTCAACATCAATAGCCAATTCACTTTTGGGCAGATCACGAACATGACCCATTGAGGCAATAATCTCGAAGTCTTTACCTAAAAAGCGGGTTAAGGTCCTGGCTTTGGTGGGCGATTCAACAATAACTAAATTTTTCATAATTTGAGCCAGTTCTACTGGCGAGAATTATATCAGAGGAGCCTGCACGACTTGTGAGTGCGGATCTGCTGATATATGACTAACAAATTGGTAATCTTACACTAAAATTGGCACTTTTACCATCATTCCATTAATATTAACAACTAAATTGACCCCTAAAAACAGAATTACTATATCTCATTACTGAGGAAAATCTTGGTCACTAACTTGAGGATTAACCTTATCCAGTTCTGCATTCAAGTCAGTCATACTGTCAAATTTAAATTCAACCGGAGTTTTAATATTTGGGCTAGGAGAAGGTACAGGTTTTTCTTGTGATTTGAAACTTTTCAGTATTGGTCCTATCAATTTATTACTGCCAGTTGCCATACTTTGGACGGTCGTCCAGTATATGGCAATCATTATTGTTATAAATATGAACAAAATAACTAAAACTTTTTTCATTATTTAAGGACTTTTTTAACCTCCCCTTTTGCTCTTAATATCTTATTCTGCAGAATTACTAAGTCACTTTTTAAGGCATTTTTGGAGGAATATTTTTTGGCCCTTTGAAATGCAATTGCCTCAGCGCCATAAGTTACCCAATAATCAGCTCGCTCAATTGGGGTATCCACATTACCATAAGCTACCCGAGTTTCAGTGATGCCTTGTCTGCTCCTTAATTCTTCCATAATAGCTGACAGCCTCACAGTATCCTCTTCAAACCGACCACAAACTTTTTGATTTATTTGGTAATAATCAGCTGGGGTAGCAGCACTTACAAAGGGTATCAAAGGGAATAAGAGTATCAAGGGTACCAAAAGCAAGGATAAAAACCCCTTTGATACTTTTGATACATTTAATTCTTTTGATACTTTTCCAAAGTAGGGCATTAACATGAGTTAACATATTCCCCAGAACTAGGATTTGTAAAGGTCTCTTAAAAATCTTTCAGTATCACTGAATATTCCAAATGGATGTCTCACAGCAACTGCCCAACCAGCAAAACTTAAAGTCATGCAAGCAAGAACTAACGACAAACTTCCTGGTTCATTTTTAGCAAAGTTGGTAATAGCTCCCGCTGGAGCAACTGCACCAAAAGCTACAGCCATATCTATCAAAAAAAGTTTGGTTCTTTCGTAACCTCGTGCTTTAAGCTGCTTTACTCTTTCATCCAAATTTTCTACCATTTATAGTAAATATTATAGCATCTCGACGCCAATCTGGAAGGTTTCGCCCTTGACTAATTGGTTTTCTAAAATCATTTTTGAGAGGTTGGATTCGATGGTATTTTGGATTAATCTCCGGAGCGGTCTGGCGCCAAGCGTTGGATCAAAGCCTTTTTTGGCAAGTTCTGTAATTAAATCTTGAGAAAATGTCACTTTATAACCTTGCTCCAAAAGTTGGTTTTGGAGTTTAGTTAAACTAAGCAGAACAATCTTTGCCATATCTTCTTCAGATAACGGCTTAAATAACACAATGGCGTCAAACCGATTAACCAGTTCTGGTTTAAAGATTTTCAGTAGCTCGTCAGAAACCTTAGCGGAAATTAATTCCCAATTAGTTTTAGCTGAAATCTCATTGGAGATAGTTAAAGACCCTACATTACTGGTAGCAATAATAATCGTATTAGTAAAATCTATTGTTTGACCAAGTCCATCAGTTAATCGACCATCATCTAAAACCTGCAAAAAGAGGTTCAGAATCTCGCTATTCGCTTTCTCGAATTCGTCGAGAAGAATTAGACAATACGGTTTATTCCTAACCAGTTCTGTTAGCTCTCCTGGCTGTCCAGCTGCTCCAATTAGTTTCTGAGAAGCAAAAGGATCTTGGTATTCGCTCATATCAAATCTAAAGAAATTGTTAGTCGAGCGAAGATCAAGAGGTCGCAGATTCTCGACTGTCTGAGCGAAGCGAGTTGGAGAATCAAGCACCTCAGATCGAGCTTGACTACTCGAGCTATTTGAAAAGTATTCCTCACTTAGAATCTTGGCTAATTCAGTTTTTCCTACTCCAGTTGGACCAACAAATAGAAAGCTGCCTATTGGACGCGATTTTTCTCTAAGGCCAGTAGCCCCTCTAATTAAAGTGTCCGTCACAGTTTTAACGGCCTCAAATTGATCAATAAATCGCCGGTGAATTTTCTCTGCCAAATTAAGCAATTTATCTTTGTCCGCTGTCCCTAGGTCTGCTACCGGTACATTAACCCGCTTGGCCAAAATCGACTCAACTGTTTTGACCGTCACCCAACCACGCTCTGCTTCTGTTTCAGCTTCCAATAAAACTGCAATGGCGCTATCTGGCAAAACCCGATTTTTAATGTACTGGCTAACTAGTACAACAATTTTCTTGATAGCTTTATAGCTGACTTGTAACTTTTTTCTCCTTTCAATCTCAATTGCTTTTTCTTCTAGAATTGTAATCGTCTCAGCTGGACTAGCCGCTGGCAGTTCGATTTTGGTAAATAGCCTGGCAAAAACGCCGTTCCTCTCAATAATTCTAGAATAATTTTCCGGTTCAGTAGTAACGATAAACTGAAAAGCACTTGTATCAAGATAGGGCTGCAGCAGTGAGTATAAATTATAAACATTACCCGCTTCCCCAATTCCTAGATTATGGATCTCTTCAATAACCAATATAATATTGTCAGCTCGGTTGATCTCTTGGAAAATTGCCTTAACACGATCAGCTAACTCACCTTCAGTTCTAATTCCAGATAGCAGGGCAGTTGAATCAAGGGACACTACTCTTTTGGTTGATAAGGCTGGTGGGGCATCACCAGACAGAATCTGTTTGGCTAGATAATTTATTAATGCAGATTTGCCAACTCCAGGAGCACCCACTAAACAGACATTTCTATTTTCATCCAGCGACAGAATATTAATTAACTCTGAAACTACGCTGCCCCTACCAATAAAATTCGCAAAACCGACACCAGCTAACTTAGTTAAGTCCTTGGAAACAGAATCTAGAGTTGGAGTCGGTGTTCCCAACCAACCCCGGTTGATTCCTCTTAGATGATGGACTGCAAAATCGCTGTCCCAAGGATAATGTAGTCTCCAAAAATTATTCTTTTTTTCTAAATAGGTAAGTGCCATCTCAAAGTCTTCTAGACTCAAATCTTGTTTAATTAGTTGATCCTCAATATTGGGAGTTTGCTTTATTATGGCTACAATAAAATGAGCTGCATCGATATATGGACTACCAGATTTCTTAGCTAGATCAAAAGCCAGATTACTAATGTTGTCAAGATTGCCACCCCCGATATTCATCGGGGTCGCAATGACTTCTTTAGTAATTTCTAGATAAGCTAATAGATTTTTAACCTCTTCCTTTAGAAGTAACTTTTGAGTAACCACGTCCTTCTGCTTAATCCATGAGCAATCCCACAAATTTTGAGGTTTTTCCCAAACCTTCTTATGAGGATGGGTAACTGTATGAATAACAAAGAGTCCTGCACCAGAAAAAAGCGCCAATAATCCTGCAATTTCCCAAATATCTCCGGAGGAGTTCCTGTGGAACTCCGAGCCCACTATTCCCCAAATTACCGCTATTGGCAGAAATAGCCAAAAAACTGCTGCCAGGAAAACCAATACTGTTACCAGCGCAAAGGCAAATAAGCCGAGTCCAATTCTAAATAGCCTAAAAAAGAAGCTGATTACAAAACCAACAATGGTAGAATCTCTAAAAAGTGGCACAAAAAGTAGCCGCCACATCAGGCCAACTGCTAAATCTTCTTCGAGATAATAAATACTGTTTTTCCATACCCTTCCAAAAAAGGTCAAAGATTCAATATACCAAAATTTTAAGAGATGAATAGGTAACAAAAGATATTTCATTTTAGCTACTTAACTCTCACCACATTTCCATAAATATCCAACTCTACAAAATGTTCAGCTTTACCCTCAATATACGCAGGACATTGATTCTCCTCTAAATTGTCTACGGAAACTCTTGGGTTATGAACAATATCCGCTACCCAATTAATCATTAAATTATTGGATAAACAAGGCCCCTCCAGAAAATCATCGCCGTCTGATTTTTTGATTTGATAAAAATGTCGAGCTTGATTAACCGCAGTATCTCCCTCAGCCCAAAGTCCAGGTTTATAGGTATCAGTATCTTGAGTTTTGTAGATAATAAAAGCCGGAACCAGAATAACTGCCAGGCAGATTAGAAACAAGAGTAACTTGGGCATATACCTCTAGTTTACAACAATTATGTTAGACAATAAACTCCACCACCTAGATTACGTACTAACCCCTGAATTTCCATTTTTAACAATGTAGCTGAAATGCTGGCAGCTGAAAGCTCTAAACTTCTCCCGATCTCATCTATATGCTTATTCTCATTCTTAAGTGCTTCCAAAACCAGCTTTTCCTGTGCCGAAAGCTGCAATGTACTCTGAACTCTTGACTCTGAACTCATATCTGGATTCATTCCCATCTCTTCCAAAATATCTTTTGGTTCAAAAACTAATCTGGCTCCCTCTTTTATTAGATCAGCCGGGCCTTTAGACAAATCTGACGTAACTGGCCCCGGAATAGCAAAGACATCTCGACCTTGATCAATTGCTAATCGAGCAGTTATTAGTGATCCTGAATCTGAAGCGGCTTCTGTTACCAACACAGCCTTTGATAGCCCAGAGATGATTCTATTTCTGGCTGGAAAATTACCTGGCATGGAAGTTTTATCCGGCGGTAATTCGCTTAAAACAACCCCCTGGCCAGAGGTAATTTTATTAGCCAAACCAATATTTTCAGGGGGGTAGATATTATTTAAGCCAGATCCCAAAACTGCAATAGTCCGCCCACCTGCGTTTATAGCTGCTAAATGTGCTACTGAATCAACTCCTCTAGCTAATCCTGAAACAATTGTAAAACCAAAATTAACTAATTCCGTAGTAAATTTTTCTGTCACCAGTTTTCCATAGCCAGTAATTTTTCTGGTTCCAACTACCCCGATTTCCCGATCATCAGCTGGTAAAAACTCTCCTTTGTAATACAAAATTATCGGCGGATCATAAATTTGTTTTAGGAGTTTTGGATATTCCTCGTCAAAAAGAGTCAGCATTTTAATTCCTTTATCTTGAATTTCCTGAAAATATTTCTCTGGATTAAGCTTTTTCCTAGTTTCTTCCAACAATTTTGCAACATTCTCCGGCACCCCTATTTCCCTTATTTCCCCAATCTTCCCCTCCCAAACTAGCTTTGGATCATCCCCAAAATGCTCCAATAAACTTTTAAGCCTGGCTGGCCCCAACCCATCTACACTATGTAAAGCTAGTAAATAGGCCAGATTTTTGATCATAATTGGATTTTAAGCTATACCCATAAAACAAGCAAATCACAACTCGGTGTACGGTCGTCCAACAAGTTGTGATAAACCATGACAATTTCAGTGTCCGATCGGATAACGAATTTGTCAGATTAGGCGTTATAATGAACAAACATTAATCGATCGTACACACCCTGTCCAAATTGGAAAGCTAATAAGAGTCAAGTCCTCGGAGATAATTATTTTTTGACCGCTCGTAATTATACGATCTGTGTTTGGTAAACAGAACTGCTGTAACAGCGGTTAAGAATGTCACTCCCTCTAATATGGCTGATGCATCGAATTGACCACCAAATCTAGCTGGGAGAGTGGAAATTAACATCGTTGGTATAGTTGAGATGGCTATTGCCGTATCAATCCTCATTAAATGACCTACCTTAGTGGTTTCTTTATTCTCAACCATGTAATTATTGTAACATAGGATTGCTACTCCCCTAGGATTTTGGCGGAGTCGGAGGCTATTTGACCAATATCTTTAATTAAATTGTTTTTGTCTTCTGAAAAATAGTAGCGGTAGAGCTCTTTAACCACTGGGGAGGCAACCGATGAACCTTCGCCACCGCCCTCTATTAAAACTGTTACAGCAATTTTTGGATCATCAATCGGAGCATAACTCGTATACCAAGCATGAGTTTTTTCCTCTGCGCCGAATTCAGCAGTCCCAGTTTTACCGGCTGTGGCAATTGGAAAGTTAAAAAATGGCCAAGCTGTTCCACCAGCTTTTGGTACCTCTGAGAGTCCATGCTTAATTACTGCCCAATATTCCTTTTTGAATTTTAATTGTTTACCTACTGCTTCAAAATTTTTTATCAATTTTCCGTTTGAATCAGTCAATTTTAAGGCTAAATGAGGCTGAAATTCTTCGCCACCTGTTGCCACAAGTGAAATTAGATTATTAATTTGTAGGGGAGTCGACAGAACATAACCTTGTCCAATTGCCATATGAAGGGTGTCTCCCGGAAACCAAACCTCATTAATATTCTGCCTTTTCCAAGCGTCGCCGGGAATTAAACCCATCTCCTCACCGGCAATCTCAATACCCAACTTACTTCCCAATCCCAATTCCCCGGCAGTTTCTGCTAAATTTTTCTCACCAATAGCTTGACCTAACTGATAAAAATAGGTGTCATTAGACCTCTTTAAAGCTTTCACCATATCCACTGATCCTTCCTTACCGCCGTGCTGGGTAAAATACCAGTTGGTGAACTCATAGAGCCCAAGTCGGACAATACCAGTGTCTTCATAAATAGTACCAGGTGTAATCTTCCCAGATTGTAGTCCTGCTAAAGCAGAGGCAATTTTGAAAGTTGAACCCGGAGGATAAGTTCCACCAATCACTCTGTTTAGAAGCGGCGAATTTTTTCCAATTAGAGCTTCATCGATCTTAGTTGGATCAAAACTGGGTAGTGAAACCAAAGCCAATATTTCACCGGTGGCGGGATTTGAAGCTACCAAACTAGCGCAGCAACTCTTGGATTTTTGGGTAGCTTCCAACAGCTTATCGAAAGCTTGGTTTTGCAATTCACCATCGATCGTTAAATACAGATTTCCGCCAGGGATACTGTCAGTTTTTCTGATGATGCGGACTTCCCGACCCTCAGCATCAACCTCAACGATCTCACCCCCATCACTACCTTTTAAATAACTTTCAAAAGCTTCCTCAATACCCCCTCGGCCAATTTGGTCACCAGGGCGGTAATTTTTAAATTGTGGCAATTTAAGCTCCTCTTCGGTAATCTCTCCAACATAACCTAAGATATGGGCAGTTTTTTCACTGTTTCTATAGCTTCGGACATTATCGATCTCCAAATTTTTATAGTTTGGGTCGCCACTAGTCTCCATTTTCAAGGCATCATCGCGGCTAATATAACGAGCCTTACTATTTACTAACAGTCGAAAACCCGGCTCATTTTTAGCTAAAACATCACCATCTCGATCAAAAATTACCCCTCGCGAGGCGTGAATGATCTTTATCTGAATCCGATTGCCATCAGCTAAATTTCTATTTTCACTACCCTGGGCTATCTGAAGATGAAACAGCCGCAAAAAGATGATAAAAAAAGCTACCACCACAAAACTGATTAGGCAAGTCAACCGCCACAGCCTAAAAGAGCTATTTTCCACACTGTCGTCGAAATTCGGAATTAAACTCTCCTTCCAGGATTCATTTGACCTCAGGTGATGTTTAAAATGGCCGTTTTGCAAGGTTACCTTAGCCACTTCTTCTGCAAAGCCAATTCCGAGTTTTCTTTTTTTCATCGCATTTTTAGTTTAATTTGAGACCGGACCACAAACCGATCTTCCCAAACTTTTAAGATTAAATAGATTGGCAAAGATAGTACCCCTTCGATCACCACTCTTGGTAAAAATCTGGGGGTACTTCCAAAAGGTTGAGTGGTTAAAAATTCAATCATGACTGAAGCTAGCACTACCAAAGGCACCATTGAAAATATGTTTTTAGATAAAGGTGACTTAGCTAACAGATGAGTAACATTCACCAAAACTAAATAGAGAATTGGGGTCAACCCTAAATTTATATGCCCCAGAAAAGCGACAAACATCCCAAAAAAGAAAGCCAACCATAAATTTGCAAGATCTACCTTAATATAAGCACGAAGAATAATCACAATTAGCACCAAGTTTATTGGAATGTCTGTAGGAATGCAAGTAATACTAATACTGCTATTAATGTCTTCATAATTTTCAATTACCAATTTTCAATTTTCAATCAATGTTACAATGACCATTGAAAATTCATTGTAATTAGAAATTGTAAAACTGAAAATTTTATTCTTGTATTACAAATACAAGCTCTAAATCTCTTAGATCAAAGATTGGTTTTATCTTGGCTTGCTTAAAAATTTGGGTTGGATTTTCCAAAACTTCAGAAACTCTACCTAAAATTAACCCTCTGGGCAAATACCCCTCGGTTCCTTCAGAATAAACTAAATCCCCAACTAAAACTGGTTCGCCGTGTAATATCTTGTCCATTAAAAGCTCCGATCCAAACTGCCCGACCAACACGCCCTTAGCTTTACCATCTTTAGAAAGAGCAAAGGCCGCAATTTTGGAATCTGGATCTTTCAAAAGGCGGACATTACTACCTTTTTCGGAAACATCAGTCGTCAAACCAATAAAATTATCCTTAAAAACCACGGGTTGGTTAATCTTTAAATTATCTTTTAAACCTTTATCAATCCGCAGGTAACGATCTAGTCCAATTGGACGAGCTGCCACTAAATTATAAGTCCTAGGGTCAAGGGATTGTTGCTGCTCTAGTTGGCTTTCGGTTTCAGAAAGTTTACTGCGCAGCTGGGCATTTTCTGAAAGCAGCTGGAAAATCTGTTCATTTAAAGCCTTATTCTCTTGGGCAGCAAAGCGGGACTGGAAGATAAAATAGAATTGCCGGCTAATAGTTTGAGAACTTCTATAAATTCCAAAGCTAATTGGATTGGTTATATAATAGGTAGCTGTCTTTGGAATTGCCAACAAATTAAAAGAGTCCAGGGTAAAAATTAATAGACTTGTTAGAATTAGGATAAAAAAGGGTTGAAAAAAGGGCACAATTCTCACCTGCTAACTATACCAAAATCCATCTATCTTGACAAAGGGATATAGTAAGTATTATAGTCAGAAAGAATTAAAATGGCAGAACTGGAAACTAGACCCTCATTCAGAGATCAACTTCAAAGACAATGGGACCAAGGTAAATTCCTCTGCGGTGGTTTAGATCCTGATTATAGTAAAATTCCTGAATTTCTAAAAATTAAACATCATCGTGAACGATTTAGGGTACTTAGCGAATTTACCAATTCTATTGTTGAGGCTACTGCAGATATTGTGGGTTTCTATAAGCCTAACTTAGCTTTTTATGAAGGTTTTTGGGATGGTGAAGAATTCGAAAATAGGGCAAACGGTGAAGAGGTGCTCCAAGTCTTGGTTGACAAAATTCATGAACTTCATCCAGCCATACCAATTATTGGAGATGGAAAAAGGGCAGACATTGGTGCTACTAATAAGTACTACGACAAAATGTTTGATAGATATGGTTTTGATGCAATGACCACTAATCCATATTTTGGCGGAGATACTTTTCCTTCACTGCAAGCTACTCATCCAGATAAAGGCTTAATTGTCCTTTGTCGGACTACTAATCCGGGTTCTAAAGAATTGCAAGATATGCCAATCAGACCAACAGATGCAGCACACGATAAACTCTTAACAGAAGAAGATATGTGGGAACTGCTTGATATTAAAAATGATGGTCACATACAAAAAGGGTTAGCATTATTGGAAACCAAAGTAACTGTCTATGAAATGGTAGCCTATTTAGCTTCCAAGAGATGGAATGAAAATGGCCAAATGGGGCTAGTGGTTGGAGCTACAGATCCTGAAGCTTTTGCTCCAGTTAGAAAATTAGCTCCAAATATGCCGTTTTTAATTCCGGGAATCGGCACACAGGGTGGTAATTTAGAAGCTAGTTTAAAATTCGCTCCTGACAGCAACAACCAGGGAATTATCATAAACAATGGCAGTGCTATTATCCATGCCTCAAGCGGTGAGGATTTTGCCGAAGCTGCCAGAAGAGAAGCCCTAGCCTATGATAAAAAAATCAGAGAAGGCTTAGGAATAGTTTAAATTCCCCCTTATTTTCTTCTGACTTTAAAACTACCGTCGCTTTTTTCTGAGATAGTAATAAAATCTTGGTTCAATGGCAAATGTTTTGATAAAATATCATTCAATGCTCTAATTTTATTACTAGTAGATTCATCTTTTAGCCTTAAGAAAATTATTCCCTTATGAGGAAGTTTTTCCTGAAAAATCAATTGGCCAAAATCTTTATCTGAAGTAATTAATACAATATCCTCTAAAACTGCTAAAGCTAGTACCTCTACGTCTTCTATTCCTGGATTTATCTCACGAATTCTAGAAGTAGTATTTCCTAATTTCTGTAAGTAAACAGCAACATATTTACCGATGTTTTCGTCCAATAAAAATTTCATGGGCAACTGCAACTTGAGGAGGGTAGGCTTTCTCAAAGCGCTTTTTAGCATAGTTTATTGCAGTTTTAACTTGAACTTCTGTTAGACTATAGTCATCCATAATCTTAGGTATAGTCTGACCATGCTCTATTAAATTGAGGATTAGCTCCACAGTAATTCTGGTACCTTCAATAACTGGTTTTCCAAGCATAATTTTTGGATCTGTAATAATCTTTGTCATAAGTATATTTTATCACATTACTAACTTTGATCCGGGGTTCATGGTAAATCTCCCTTTAAACCTACCTCCTTCTACAAAATATCCCCCTCTGCAAATACCATCTTTAAAATTGCCTTGATAAATCATTCGCTCTTTCACCACTGACACTAAAGATTGATCTTTGTCATATTCTTTATAAAACTTCACTCTTCCTCTTTGAAAATTATCATCAATACGACCATGAAATTTGGCTTTACCTAATCCGTCATAGATCTCACCAAAAGCTTCCCCGTCCTTTACTCGCTTTACATAGACTTCAAAAAGCCCTTCAGATGGACAAACAGTGCTCCAGGTTCCAATAAAATCCGGATTTCCTTCTGGAAGAATTCGCCCCAATGTAACTGCATTGAATTGCCTTTCCACAAGTCTCACTGGCATTATTATGGATAATAAACCTACCGGAGGAATTGATCTGGAGAGTCCAGCCCTAACTGACTCTGTCGGATCCAAAAGATTAGCTAGCACCTCTTCTCTTCTATATTGACCAACCTTCACACCTTTATCGCCTAAAGCAACAGGGTCACTGGCAAAATAATCGGTAAAAACTTGCAAGGCGACTACTAACCTTGGCTCATTTTGAACGATTCTACGAACCATTTCATTCTGCCTTTCTATCATATATGCATGTTTACTCTTAATTGTGGCCTCATAAATCGCCTGTTGATATGCCTTATCTCTGCTATCAACTTCTGGTTTAAGTTTGCCAGTACTTAATTGTTGAGACCAATGCGCTGCTAACCCTTTCTGGGCCCTGTTTGCTATGAGTATCTCCATATTGGCTTTTTTGTGTAATTCAATATCATCAAGGTAACTTACTTCTAGGTTACTTGTAGTGCAAGCTTCTAGAACTTCCTCCCAGTAATTACCGATATTGTGAAACTCAAAGTGGATTCCACCAAGCATCAATCCAGCTTTTCTTACTGTAGGCTCAATTGTCTGCAGTCCAACTTTTTCACCAGGAGGTAAATTGAGGAGATCATTAATCAGCGCATTGCTTGGCCTGATATTAGCTCCGGGACTCTCTATCACCCCGTACATCTTTTCAACAGTAAACATTGCTTTAATATAAACCATTTCCCCAAAAAGTCAAATAGCTAATCTAATAACAACTTGGCCGATCGGACATTGAGTCATTCTAAATTAATCAGTTTCCATCAATTGGACGACCGCACTATGTATGGAAACTTTTTAATTGCACCATCTTTTCAGTGTTTGATTACACTTTTGACGATCGTCGATTGTGGTAATTTTTATACCAAACTAGATCATTTGATCCTCTACCTTGACAGAAGTGATGACAAGTTATATATTCCAGTGAGTGGAATACTTTAAAGGTGTTATTCGTCCAATCCTAGATCAATTACCCTCCGAACCAATGCACCACATTGTTAGAGATTCCCTGTCACTAACTGAACAAAACCCAATCCTGCTTCGAGGTCTGGAGGCTGCTGTATTTTCTGGTGGTTATCGATTTAAATCAAGTAAACTCCGTAACTTTTATCGAGGTCAGCTAAGGGAAAATACTACTCAACTTGGAGCTGGCTGGGATAAACCAGGTAAAGCTCAACTGGCTTGGCATACTTTGGGCTGTGGGAGTACAGTTGTGGGGGGTATTACACCTGAGTTTCAACCAGGCAACCCAGATCGGCCCAGACAACATGTTTTTAAAGATACTGATGGCAAATATGGAATAATCAACTTTTTAGGCCTAAACAGTGATGGGCGGTTTGCCGTTGCTGAAAACCTTGAAAAATATCACTCCAGGAAGTATCCAATTATTGCCAGCGTTGCATATAATAGCGGAACCGAGATGAAAAATATCCCAAACGAC